>Ga0302313_10000015_pt1 | contig 154246 bp, 134 predicted proteins | sample III_Palsa_N2_2_FD_200454 | JGI IMG/M metagenome (GOLD analysis project Ga0302313, IMG submission 200454) | Peat permafrost microbial communities from Stordalen Mire near Abisko, Sweden - III_Palsa_N2_2 | ecosystem: Environmental > Terrestrial > Soil > Palsa > Peat permafrost | place: Sweden...
AGCAACAGAAGCCGGTAAAAACGGATTGGACGCACCGGGCGAATCGGCCGAATTGGGTGAATTTCTAGGTATCGGCGTTGGCCCCGGCACGGGTGGTTTAATCCCCGTCGCGGCGGTCGCCGCCCTGCGCGAGGCCGATTTGATTCTGGTACCCCGTGCCCGCGGCGCCGCCGAATCGGTCGCGCGTACCAGCCTCGCCGCGCTTGAATTGCCCGCCGAGCGTTTTCGCGAAATCGAATTTTTGATGGATCCGGACCGCAGTGTATTGCGCGAACATTATGCGCAACTCGCGGCACAGGTGATTGCCGAATTACGCGCCGGCCGCCGCGTGGCTTATCTGACCATCGGCGACACCTTAACCTATTCGACCTACGGTTATCTGCTGGCCGCCCTGCGCGATATGGAACCGGCGCTGCGCCACCGGACCTTTCCCGGAGTCACCAGTTTTGCCGCGACCGCGGCGGCTTTGTCCTGGCCACTGGGCGAAGGCCGCGAACGGATCCTGATTTTGCCCTGCCCCGATGAGATGGAAGCCTTGCGTGCCGACATTCTCAGCCACGATATCGTGGTGCTGATGAAAATCGGCCGGCGTCTGCCGCAAGTACTGACTTTGCTGGGCGAACTCCAATTACTCGCCCATTGCGCCTTCGGGCATCGAGTCGGATTGCCCGGCGAACAACTGTATCCGGATTTGCTCAACACCCCGCCGGCCGATGCCGCAGGTTACCTTGCCACCATGTTGATCCGGCGCGAAGCCAGGGAGTCACGTCATCGATGAAAGTTTATTTTATCGGCGCCGGTCCAGGCGCGGCCGACTTGATCACGCTGCGCGGCGCACGTCTGCTGGCTGCGGCACGCATGGTGTTGTACGCCGGCTCGCTGGTGCCGCTTGAAATGTTGGCTCACTGCCATCCCGAGGCGGAAATATTCGATACCGCTCAGCTCGACCTGGAACAACAGCAAGCTTGTTATCTGCGCGCCCAGCAACAGAACCTCGATGTGGCGCGGCTGCATTCGGGCGATCCGGCGATTTACGGCGCCACCGCCGAACAAATGCGACGCCTGGAACAACTCGGCATCGCTTATGAGATCGTGCCCGGTGTGTCGTCGTTTACCGCCGCCGCCGCCGCGCTCGGTACCGAGCTGACCCGGCCCGCCGTGACCCAATCGATTGTCATCACACGTGTCTCGGGCCGCGCTTCGGCCGTGCCCGAACTCGAAGCCATCGAAGGCTGGGCACGGCATCGCGCCAGCATGTGTATTTTTCTCTCCGGTCCGCACCTGAAAAAGATCGTCGCCGACCTGCTGTTGCATTATTCGCCGCAGACTCCGGTGGCATTGGTCTATCGCGCAAGCTGGCCGGATCAGCGCTGCCATCGCAGTACGCTGGAGCGGCTCTTGTCCGAAGTCAAGGTCAAGGACTGGCAGTTGACCACCATGATGCTGGTGGGCGAGGCGATGGCCAATGCGCCGGGCGTCGAGTCCAGTTTGTATGCGGCGAATTTTACCCATCGCTTTCGGCGCGCCTCGGTGCGCAAACGCCGCTCGCCGGCAAAGGTGATTGCCAGTGTCTCGGAAAACCCGATACCCAAGCCGGGTGACGTGGCATGAGCGAGATCCACAACCCAAACTCGCCCGGCATCTGGCTGGTACGCACTGCGGCGCAAACACTCGGCGAGCGGCTGCAAACCCTGCTGGGCGGCACCGTTTACCGGCCCTGGTTGCAAGCGGAGGTGACGCAGCGCGAACTGTTTGCCCGCCAGTTTGCCCGGCATGGAGAATGGATACTGGTAATGGCCAGCGGCATTGCGCTGCGCTACCTGGACGGACTGCCGCTGGACAAACATCAGGATCCGGCGGTGGTAGTACTGGATGAGGCCGCACGCTTTGCCATTTCCTTGTTGTCGGGCCATGAAGGCGGCGCCAATGCACTGGCCTACCGAGTCGGCCGCGCGGTTGGGGCGCAGCCGATCATCACCACCGCCAGCGAAGCGCTCAAATCGCTGGTGCTCGGCATCGGCTGCCGGCGCGGTGCAAGTTGCGCGCAGATTGAAGCGGCGGTCCAGTTGGCGCTGGGCAATCAATACACCCTGGCACAAATACGCGAGGTGGCAAGCGTCGACGTGAAAGCCGACGAAGCCGGTCTGCTCGAATTCTGTCGCCACCATCAATTACCTTTGCGTATTTTTAGCCGTATACAACTGGCCGCGCGCCCCTGGACCACCAAACCGTCGGCCTGGGTCCAGGAAAACCTCGGCCTGGACGGCGTGTGCGAACCCTGTGCGCTGCTGGCCGCCGAACGCGGTATCTTAAGCGTCCCCAAAACTACTCTGGACGGTGTTGCCGTCGCCTTGGCGAGCGACACCGGAATCTCAAACGATGCATAAGCTTGCGCCTCAAGATCACCCCAACGTGCCGGCGCCATCCAGCGCCGAGGTATCGCACGATGCAGCCGGCACGATCGCGGGTCCCGGCCGCTTGAGCCTGGTGTCCGTCGGTCCCGGCTACCGCGACTTGATCGCGCCGCTGGCCACCGAAGTGTTGCGCGCTTGCGAGGTAGTGGTCGGTTACGATCTTTATCTACGCTGGATTGCGCCGTGGATCGAAGGCAAAGAAATCCATTCGCCGCCGCTGACCCAGGAGCGTGAACGCGCCGCATTGGCCTTGGCTCATGCCCGCGCCGGCAAAAGAGTGGCCTTGGTGTCGAGTGGCGATATCGGGGTGTATGCCATGGCGGCACTGGCCTTTGAGGAAATGCGCGAAGACGATGAATTCGAGGTTCAGGTGGTGCCGGGCATTACCGCCGCCAATGCCTGTGCTTCGCTGCTGGGCTCGCCTTTATCGCACGACTTCGCCACGCTCAGCCTGTCCGACTTACTCTGCCCCTGGCATTGGATCGAAGATCGGGCACGGCATATCGCCCAGGCCGATCTCGCGGCGGTGCTGTATAACGTGCAAAGCCGGCAGCGGCCCGATGGGGTCTATCGCATCCTGCAAGTGATGCTTGAACATAAACCGGCCAATACCTTATGCGGCATCGTGCGCAACGCTTATCGCGAAGAACAGCAGGTCGAGGTGGTAACCCTGGCTGAACTCGCCCAACGTCAGTTCGATATGCTCACCAGCATCGTCATCGGCAACCGCTTCACGCGACGCAAACGGCATTGGATTTACACCCCGCGCGGTTATGGCGACTGGGATACCCCTGAACCAAGCCAGGCGGCCCAAGCGTTACCGGCGCAAGCGGTCTGGGTCTTCTCCGGTACCAGCGACGGCAATGAACTGGCGCGGACTCTGGTGGAAGCGGGGTTAAGCGTGGTGGTTTCGGTTGCCAGCGCTTATGGCGCGGAAATCGCCCGGCGCGAGATTCCGGGCGCCGCCATCGTCGAAGGCCGAGTGGGTGTTGAACGCCGGCGCCAGATGCTGATCAACTCGTCCGCCCGTTGCCTGGTCGACGCAACCCACCCTTATGCCACGGATATGTCCGCGCAATTGTTGCAACTGGCCCAGGAACTCGGCATCGCAACGCTGCGCTTTGAGCGCCCCGCGGCACACTGCGCGGCGCCGGCAATCCATGCGGCCGACGCCGCCGCTGCGGCCGCGCAAGCTTGTGTGCTGGGCCGGCGCATTTTTCTGACGACCGGCACCACGACCCTGCGTAGTTTTACCGGACATTCCGCAGCCACCGGCCGCGCCTGGTTTGCGCGTGTCACGCCCGACCCGGCGCAACTGCAACGCGCGCTCGACGCAGGTATTCCGCGCGCCCACGTGTGTGCCATGCAGGGACCTTTTTCCCAGGCCTTCAATGAAGCGTTATGGCGCGATCTTGAGATCGACTGCGTGGTCAGCAAGGAGTCGGGCGACGCCGGCGGTTATTCCGCCAAGGCCCTTGCGGCCCAGGCGCTGGGCATCCCCCTGATTGTGATCGAGCGCCCGCGCCTGGTGTTTCCTCGCGAATTCGCCTCGATTGCAACCGTCGTGACCGCCGTTCGGCAAGTCCTGGCGGGAGCTGCGCCATGATTCGCGCACCGTTGCCCGTCACCGTCGTCACCGGTTTTCTCGGTGCGGGCAAAACCACCTTGCTCGGCAATCTGTTACGCGACGCCGCGCCGCGGCGGCTGGCCGTGGTGGTCAATGAATTCGGCGAGATCTCGATCGACGGCGCCCTGCTGCGCCAACATCAGCGCGGTGCCGAAGTCGAGATCCATGACGTGGCGCAAGGTTTGCTGGCTTACGCCGACGACACGGACTTTGTGCCTTTGATGCTGCAACTGGCCTCACGCCGTGCGCTGATCGATCATGTGCTGATCGAAACTTCGGGCCTGGCTTTGCCGACCGCGGTGATGGAGCGCTTGCAAGACCCGTTGCTGGCCGAGCATTTTGTACTTGATGCAACATTGGCCGTGGTCGATACACCGTTGCTGCTGACCGGCGATTTCGATGCCGGCTCGGACCTTGCGACTCATGGCGCAGGCCGCGAAAAATCGACCGCCGGTTTGTTCGACCTGCAACTCGCCAATGCCGATATCGTGGTGCTCAACAAAATCGATCGACTTGAGCGCCGCGCCCTGCTCGATGCCGAAACCCAAATCCGCACCCGCGCGCCCGGCGTGCGTTTTATCGAACTGGCCCGCCAGGCAAGGCTCGACCCACGCTTGACCCTGGGTTTAAAGCTGCATGAACCGGGCGCGGGCAATCACGGTTACCGCTACGCGCCGGTGCGCGGCATGCCGGCCGGCGAGACACGGCCGTTGGGCGACCATCGCAGGCTGGACGGCCATCGCCATTCAGGACTTGCCCCGCATCGGCATGGGGTGGCGACGCATAAACATTTTCATGAACATGATCCGGGTTGGCAATCGTTCACCTTGAGTTGCGCGGACCCGCTCGACGCGGTGGTCCTGAGCCAGGCACTGACCGCCATCGCCGGTAGCGAGCCGCTGATGCGCGTCAAAGGTTATGCCGGCATCAAGGGGGCCGCGAACCGCTTGTTGATCCAGGGCGTCAGAACGCGCATCGAAACGGTCTGGCAGAACAGCGCCGATCCGGCGCCGCCTGAAGCACCAACTGAACCGCTAACCGAGGTCAATCTACCCGCCGCTGACGGCACACAGTTGGTATTTATCGGTTATCACGCGGTGCGCTCGCGAATTGCCGAACAACTGGCGACACTCACCGGCCGTCATTGGTCATAATCACAGGATTTTTATGAAAACCGATCCCGCCTCCCATCAGCGCATGAGCGAACGCCGCAAAGCCGGCTTCGAGAAAAAGCTGGCCGCCGCCGAGCTCGAAAAAGGCCTGCTGATCGTGAATACCGGCAATGGCAAAGGCAAAAGCACTGCCGCATTCGGCATGGGTTTGCGGGTTATCGGCCATGGCATGCGCCTGGGCGTGGTGCAATTTATCAAGGGCGCGCTGCATACCGCCGAACGCGATGCCCTGGCCCAATCCGAGCATTGCGATTTTGTCACCATGGGCGACGGTTATACCTGGAACACCCAGGATCGCCAGGCCGATATCGCCACCGCCCGCCAAGGATGGGATGAGGCGCGGCGCATGATACTCAGCGGCGACTACCAGATGGTGATCCTCGACGAACTGAATATCGTACTCAAATACGAATACCTGCCGCTCGCCGAAGTGTTGGATGTATTCTCCCGGCGCGCGCCGGAGCTGCATGTGGTGGTGACCGGACGTCACGCCCCCGAGGCCTTGATTGAAGCCGCCGATCTGGTGACCGAAATGCGGCTGGTCAAACACCCCTATCGGGAACAGGGTGTCAAAGCTCAGCGCGGCGTGGAGTTCTAGGACATGCGTCACTGCCCGGCGCTGTTTATCAGCGCCCCCGCTTCCGGCCAAGGCAAAACTACCGTTACCGCGGGCCTGGCCCGGCTGCACCGGCGGCGAGGACTGCGCGTGCGGGTCTTCAAAACCGGCCCCGACTTCCTCGATCCGATGATCCTGGCACAGGCCTCGGGCGCACCGGTGTATAACCTCGACCTATGGATGGTCGGCGCGGCGGAATGCCGGCGGCGGCTCTATAAAGCCGCCGCCGAGGCCGACCTGATTTTACTTGAAGGTGTGATGGGTTTATATGACGGCAGCCCCAGCAGCGCCGATCTGGCACGTACCTTCGGCGTGCCGGTATTGGCCGTGATCGCGGCGCAATCGATGGCGCAGACCTTTGCCGCAGTGGCGTTCGGGCTGGCCCGCTTTCAGCCTGGACTGCCGTTTTACGGCGTGCTGGCCAACCGGGCCGGCAGCGAGCGTCATCTGAAACTGCTGCGAGAAGCGCTACCGCCCGAGATACATTGGGCGGGTCATCTCAGCAGCCAACAACAGGTGCAATTACCTTCGCGCCATCTCGGCCTGACCCAGGCAGATGAAATCGCCGACCTTGAGCAGCGGCTTGAACTTGCCGCCGACGCGATGGAGACCACCTCGTTACGGAATTTACCGCCGCCGGTCGCATTTGCCGCGGCAGCCGAAGTCGGCGCGGCGACCGCTCATGCCACCGCCCATGCCGCCCATGCCGCCCATGCCGCCGATGAGATGGCAACCGCCGCTGCCTCGTCCGGCTCGCCGCGTTTACTCGAAGGCCGGCACATTGCCGTAGCACGCGACGCCGCGTTTTCTTTTATCTATCCGGCCAATCTGGAGTTGCTGGAGCAGCTTGGCGCCCGGCTCAGTTTTTTTTCGCCGCTGGCCAATCAGGCACCGGGCGCAGCCGATGCTGTCTACCTGCCCGGCGGTTACCCGGAATTGCATCTCGAACAATTGTCCGGCAACACCGTCACCGCCGCCGCGTTGCGCGCACACCATGCGGCGGGCAAGCGGATCTTCGCCGAATGCGGCGGTATGCTGTATCTGCTCGACAGACTCACCGACGCGGCCGGACGCAGCGCGGCGATGTGCGGCATCCTGCCGGGTCACGCGCGGCTGCAGACACGCTTCACCGGGCTGGGAATGCAGCACCTGCGGGACACTGCCAAACCCACCCCCGCGGGCGGCTTGCGCGGGCATACGTTTCATTACTCGCAACTCGAAACCCCGATGACGCCCTGGTTGCACGCAAGCAATCCCAATTCGGCGGCGCCCGGCGAAGCGGTCTATCGCGCAGGCCCGGTATGCGCCACCTATATGCACAGTTATTTCGCCTCCGATCCTTATTTCACCGCCAGCTTGTTCGCGAGGTTTCCCGATGAACCCAACGCAGCGTTTTGACGACAGCGAAATCGCCGCGGTCTACCGGGCGATTTATACGCGCCGCGACATGCGCCACTTCACCCGCGATCCGGTGGACCCAGCCATGCTGGCGAGACTGCTGAGCGCCGCGCATCACGCGCCCAGCGTCGGTTTTATGCAACCGTGGCGCTTGCTGCGCATTACCGACCCGGCCTTGCGCCTGGCGCTGTATGCGGAAGTCGAGCGCGAACGTATCGCCACCGCGGCAGCGTTGGGCGAACGCGGCAATGCTTTTATGCAATTGAAAGTCGAGGGCATGCGCGAGTGCGGCGAACTGCTGGTCGCAGCACTGATGGACGGCCGTGAAGGGCATATCTTCGGCCGCCGCACCTTGCCCGAGATGGATTTGGCCTCGGTCGCCTGCGCCATCCAGAATCTATGGCTCGCGGCCCGTGCCGAAGGTCTCGGCATGGGTTGGGTGTCGCTGTTCGAACCCGAGCATGTGCGTACCCTATTGCAGATGCCCGCCGGTGCCAAACCGGTGGCCATTCTCTGTCTCGGTCATGTCGAGCGGTTCTACGATGAACCTATGCTTGAAACAGAACGCTGGGCACAACGCGAAAAACTCGAACATTGCGTGTTTGAAAATCGCTGGCCGGCGGCCAAAGAAAGCGATCATGTTGAATCTTAAGCCACACGCTCCGGTGTATCACGGCGGCAATCTCGGCGAGGCGGTGCGCCGCTACGGTATCGGTCGCGAGAACTGGATCGATCTATCCACCGGCATCAATCCCCATGGATACCCGGTGCCGGCCATCGATCCCGGCTTATGGTTAAGGCTGCCCGACGATGATGACGGGTTGGAACAATTGGCTGCGTCTTACTACGGCGCGGCCCTCGCGCTGGCGGTTCCCGGAACCCAGGCGGCAATTCGGATGTTGCCGGACTTTTTACCTCAAGGACCAATCGGCATCAGCAGGTTGACCTATGGTGAATATGCACCGGCCTTCGCGCGCGCGGGGTTTCAGGTCGAGCATTTCGTCAGCGGACCGGCGGCGGACACCACCGGCAATACGGTGCTCAAACGTAACGCCGACGACGCATCCGCGCGCCCTTTCCTGCTGCGTGCCGACCAACCTTTGCCGAGCCACTTGAAGCATCTGCTGATCGTCAATCCGAACAATCCGACCGCGGAAATGTTTAGTCCCGAGACGCTGCTCGGTTGGCAACGCCAGTTGTACGAGCGCGGCGGTACCTTGATTGTCGATGAAGCCTTTATGGATGCATCGCCTGAGGCCAGCATCGCCGGCCACACCGGGGTCGAGGGCCTGATCGTGCTACGCTCGATCGGCAAGTTCTTTGGCCTGGCGGGTGCCAGGACCAGCTTTGTGCTGGCCAATGAAGCCTGTCTCAACACCCTGCGCGCTTGGCGCGGCCCGTGGAGCTTGAGCGGCCCGGCTCGCGCCGTGGTGCGCGCCGCCCTGCTCGATACGGTGTGGCAGCACCGCACGCGAACCGATCTCGCAGCAGCCGGTATGCGGCTGGGCGACTTGCTGCAAAGCCACGGCTTGAGCGCTCCCCACACCGGCATGTACGCGTGGGCTCAGGATCGACGTGCCGAAGTATTGCAGGATAAGATGGCCCGCCTGGGCGTCTGGGTCCGCCGCTTTGAGGTGATCCCCAGTTTGCGTTTCGGCTTGCCTGCCGACGAAGCGGCCTGGATCAGATTAAGCGACGCATTGCGCCGTGCGCTCGCGTGAATCGCAGGTTCATTCCCACATAAAATTCTCAGATCACTACACTCAATGTCGACTCCCACTATTTCACTCAGCGACGCGATCGCCCGCGCAAAAGCGCAACAACCGGTCGGCTCCCCCTGCACCGACGTGTGCCGCTTAAACAAAGAGAGCGGCTATTGCGAAGGATGTTTTCGCAGCAAAGATGAGATCAAAGCGTGGAAAACGCTGCCTGACGGGGGTAAGTTGCGCCTCTTTCCGATCTTGACGACGCGCCAGCAACACAATGCAGAAACGGCGGCAGCGGCAACGGCGACGGCGACGGCAAGCCGGTAGCCCTCGGTAGATTCGCCTCGCCCAGACCGCCTCAAGAGCAGAAACCACGCCCGATCCGTCCGGCGTTTTATCTCAAGCGCTCAAATCGCAGATTTTGTAAGGAAATCGCAGGTTTCGTTTGACCGCGGGCACAAGCACCAGTACACTCCGTCTCGCGGGGTGGAGCAGTCTGGCAGCTCGTCGGGCTCATAACCCGAAGGTCATAGGTTCAAATCCTATCCCCGCAACCACTTTCATCAAGCCCGTCGCGCGCAAGCTGACGGGCTTTTTGTTTTGCGCGGGCGCGAGTCCTCAACGCGACTCATGACCCTCATGCGGGATACCCTCGATCGGACATTCCGCGCTGCCCGGCGTGTTGCGTGTAATGGCCTCGACCGCTCGGCGTGTGGCGTCGGGGTCGTTGATCCAGTTGCGGTAAAACTCGAAGGGGCACGCGGCCACGCCATTGACGTCCTCGCCCGAATTAATCATCCCGGTGTAACCGCGGTGCAGCAGCTTATACAGATGGTTTTGCGATTGCATGGTGCGGCGCGCGTCGCGGATCAAACTCATCGATAGCTCGGCGTATTGAATCCCCATTTCCTCTTCGCCGCACTCCCCCAGCGAACGGCCGTCGAAACCGACGATCGCGGAATGGCCGAAGTAAGAATAGACTCCGTCGAAACCGGCCGCATTGGCCACCGCAACATACAGGTTGTTCATCCAGGCCATCGCTTTGGCCACCAGAATCTGCTGTTCTTTGGCGGGATACATATAACCCTGGCAGCGCACCACCAGCTCCGCGCCGCGCATCGCGCAGTCGCGCCAGATTTCCGGGTAGTTGCCGTCGTCGCAAATGATCAGGCTGATCTTCATCCCTTTCGGACCTTCGCTGACATACGTGCGGTCGCCTGGATACCAGCCTTCAATCGGCACCCAGGGCAAAATCTTGCGATAGCGCTGCACGATTTCGCCCTGGTTATTCATCAGGATCAGGGTGTTGTACGGCACTTTGTGCGGATGCTCTTCGTGACGCTCGCCGGTGAGCGAAAACACCCCCCACACATTGGCTTTACGGCAGGCCGCGGCGAAGATCTCGGTTTCTTCGCCGGGAATGCTGGCCGCCGTGTCCAGCATTTCCTGCCGGTCGTACATGATGCCGTGGGTCGAATATTCAGGAAAAATCACCAGGTCCATGCCCGGCAAACCCTGCTTCATTCCCACCAGCATCTCGCCGATCTTCCTCGCATTGGCCAGGACTTCGGCCTTGGTATGCAGGCGTGGCATTTTATAGTTGACCACGGCCACGCCGACGCAATCGTTGCTGCTGGATATATCGCCATGTCTCATCTTGCTCTCCGTCAAATAAATCCACCGCCCGGCATGCGCCGCGCGGCCGGCCGCAATCGGGGCCCGTCAGTTACACAGACTGCAATTGCCGCCCTTGCATACATGCAGCACGCTGGAACGGCTGGCGCCGGCGCGTAGTCCCGGGCCGGCAGCACCCGCACCGGTCAATTGTTCGGCGCGATTGCGCGGCACCCAGCGCTCGGTGACGCTAACTTTGAGGTTGCGGCCGGTGATCATGGCTTCGGGCTGGATTGTCTGCGCGCAATAGGGGCAATCGAGTGCCGTTTCGCGGGCGCTCACCGATAACAATTTCTCAAAGATGCCCTCGCAAGACGGGCAGCGCAGGTCGTAAAAGGGCATGGTTCAATTCCTTTATCTGTGGCGATGCAAACAGGTTAAAAGAGCCACCGCGTCGGCGGCCCGGTCGGGCCGGGCCGGGCCGAAGCTCAACGCGGCTAGTCTTTATGTCCCCAGTAAGACCGCTCGGTCAGCATGCCGGTGGGCACAATGCTCTTTTCGAAAATAGCCAGCGGCAGGGACACCGTCGCCGCACAGTTGGGAATATCGACGATGCCGCCGATACGGCCTTCGACCGGCGCCGCGGTCAACAACATGTAGGCCTGCGGCCCGGTAAAACCGAAATGGGTCAGGTAGTCGATGGCTTTGAGGCAGGCTTGCCGGTAGGCTACCGTCGCATCCATGTAGTAGTTCTTGCCGTTTTCCACACTGATGCCTTCGAAGGTCAACCACTGGTCGTAGCGCGGCTTGACCGGGCTGGGCATAAAGATCGGCGCGCTCAGGTTGTATTTGGCCATGCCGCCTTTGATCAGGTCGAAACCGACGTGGGTCGCGCCATCCATTTCGATCGCCCCGCAAAAACTGATTTCGCCGTCGCCCTGTGAAAAATGCAGGTCGCCCATGGAGAAACCGGCGCCTTTCACGTAGACCGGAAAGAAAATCCGCGTACCGCTGGACAGATCCTTGATATCGGTATTGCCGCCATGCTCGCGCGGCGGTACGGTACGCGCCGCTTCGGCGGCCATCTTGTCGAACGCCGCCCCGCTTACACCGCGCAAAACCGCCGTCGATGGATCGGGAGGTTTGGCCAAACCCAGCGCCGCCAATGGCGCTTCACGGCGGTTCCATTCCGCCAGCAAGTCGGCCGAAGGCAGGCAACCCATCAGGCCGGGGTGGGTCAAACCGGCAATCCGTACCCCGGGAATATGGCGCGAGGTCGCATATAAACCTTTCAAATCCCAGATCGCCTTCGCCGGATCGGGAAAATAATCGCCGAGGAAACCGCCGCCGTTGCTCTTGGCAAACACCCCGGAAAACCCCACCGGGGTGATCGGCTTGATATCCAGCAGGTCCACCACCAGCAAGTCGCCGGGTTCGGCGCCTTCGATATAAAATGGGCCGGTCAACGGATGTGCGCGGGTCAAATCGATATCGCGCACGTCGTCGGTGCTGTCGTTATCCTTGATTTGCGCATCGAGAAAATCCAGCGTTTCGATAATGATTTCCTCGCCCGGTTTGACCCGCGACAAGAACGGGATATCGGGGTGCCAGCGGTTGTGGCCCAGCTCGGCTTGTTCGGCGAGCGGCACGCCCGGCTTGATGGTGAAATGTTGCATAAGGCATCTCCGTGGTGACTGACAAAGTATCGTGGTGCAAGCAACGCATTCTTTGGCTTACTTGTTGGAACTTGGGTCGAATTCAATTGGCATGCGGCTATCTGTCGGTGCTCGACCCGGCGCTCAACTAGCCGGATAGGCGCTCGCCATACACCCGGCCTGATAACCGCCGTTGACCGTGTCATCCTTGATTTGCTTGCATACCTGCGCGGTCCACGCCTCGCCTTCCAGCACCCGGCCGTCGGGCAAAGTGCCGCCGCGGGCATCGAACTGCAGCAAACATACCGGGCAGGTCTGCACCGAGCTCGCGCTGCGTCCTTTGCGATTGTCGGTAAAACCCGCGTGGCCGAAGCGGTTGTAGTACATGTATCCGATCATGGTGACGCTCCTTCAGAGTGATCTCTGCGTGGTGGATTTCGCTCAAACCGACAGATAACTGCTGACCTTGGCAATATCGACTTCATCGCGCCGGTTCTCGTGGACAAAACGTCCTTTTTCGATCACCACCAGGCGGTCCGCAATCTCCAAGGTAAAGCTCAGCACCTGCTCGGAGACAATGATGGTCAACTGTTTGAGCGTGCGAATTTCTTTAAGCGAGCGGGCAATGTCTTTGATAATGGAAGGCTGAATTCCCTCGGTCGGCTCATCCAGCAGCAATACCCTGGGGTTGGTGACCAAGGCACGGGCAATCGCCAGTTGCTGTTGCTGCCCGCCGGACAGGTTGCCGCCTTTGCGATGTTGCATGTCGTACAGCACCGGAAACAGCGAAAAAACTTCGTCTGGCACTTTGCCGTGAGCCGATTTCGGCAACGCGGCTTTGATGTTTTCCAACACCGTCAAGGTCGAGAAAATCATCCGGCCTTGCGGCACATAAGCAATGCCGTGCGCCACCCGTTCGTGCGGCGGCAGTGCGGCGACATCGACCCCGCCGATCTCGACCGTGCCCCGGCGGCACGGCAGGATGCCCATCAACGATTTGAATAAAGTCGTTTTACCCATGCCGTTGCGCCCCATTACCGCCACGATTTCGCTCGGTGCGGCATTCAGGTCGAGACTATGTATCACCTCGCTCTGACCATATCCCGATACCAATCCGCTGACTTTGAACATATTGCGCTCCGTATAATTTCCCAGTGAGGCGGCCAGCCGTGCTTGAACCTCAATGCCCCAGATACACTTCGATCACCTTGGGATTGGCCTGTACCGACTCCATGCTGCCGTCGGCCAGCACCTTGCCTTGATGCAATACGGTGACGCGGTGGGCGATATTCTTGACGAACTCCATATCGTGTTCGATCACCACCACCGAACGATTTTTAGCCACCCGGCCCAGCAATTCAGCCGTCTTCTCACGCTCCGAAACACTCATACCGGCGACAGGTTCGTCCAGCAGCATCAGCTCCGGGTCTTGCATCAGCAGCATGCCGATCTCCAACCATTGTTTTTGCCCGTGGCTCAATAATTCGGCGGTCTGGTGCAGCATGTCCGAGAGAAACACCTCGTCGGCAATCTGCCGGATGCGCTCGTCGACTTCGCTGGTGCACTTGAAGGCAATCGCGCCGAATACACTGCGACCGCGCGGAAACGACACTTCGAGGTTCTCGTAGGTAGTGAGGTTTTCGTAGATCGAAGGAGTCTGGAACTTGCGCCCTATCCCGGCGCGCACAATCATGTGCTCGCTCATCTGGGTCAATTCAAGACCTTTGAATTTGATGGTGCCGCTGGTGGCGCGCGTCTTGCCGCTGATCAGATCCAGCACGGTAGTCTTGCCCGCGCCATTGGGGCCGATCACCACTCGCACCTCGTTTTGGTCGATATACAGATTCAAGCCATCGACGGCCTTAAAACCATCGAACGACACGGTCAGATCCTCGACCGTCAAAACAAAATCTTTTTGCGCCATGATGTCCTCAGCGTAAGAATTTCAGCCATTGCCGGCGCCCGGCATTAATCCCGGATGACGGGCATGCGTGACAAACCAAGACCGCGCTTCACGACTTGGAATCCGAACTCTGGGTCGAACCCTGGGTCGAACCTTGAGTCGCGAGCTTGGTTCTGCGCCAGCGCCGCAGTAGCGGCGGCAGCCGTTTTAACCAGGGTTTGCCATGCGCCTCGAATAGACCAGCCAAACCATCGGGGAAAAACATCACGACCGCGATAAACAAGCCGCCCATCAGGAACAACCACACTTGAGGAAAACTCTCGGAGAAATATGACTTGCCGAAATTGACCAGCAAGGTGCCGTAGACCGCGCCGAATAAAGACATGCGTCCGCCGACAGCACAAAAAATCACCATCTCGATCGAGGGCACAATGCCGACAAAAGACGGCGACATAAACCCCACTTGCAAGGTGAACATGGCCCCGCCTATCGCCGAAAACAAGGCGGCGATAGAGAACACAAAAATCTTCACCGCCGATACGTCATAACCGGAGAAGCGCACGCGCTCTTCCTTGTCGCGCATCGCTACCAGCAATTTCCCCAGCTTGGTCGACAAGAGGAAGGTGCCGAAGGCGATGCAGATAAATAACAAGCCGGCGTTGATGAAATACAGGATGTAACGCGCCGAGTCGGTGCGGATATCCCAACCTAGCAGGGTGCGCAAATCGGTGATGCCGTTCACCCCGCCGGTCAAGCCTTGCTGGCCGATAATCAGCACCGAGAGAATCGCCGCGATGGCCTGGGTCACGATGGCAAAATACACATCGCCGACCCGCCGCTTGAACATGGCCGTGCCGATCACAAAAGCCAGCAAGGTGGGCAAGATCAACACCGCGGCAATGGCAAAACCGAAGTGGCGAAACGGCACCCATAACAGCGGCAGATGAGTGATCTGATTCCAATCCATGAAATCGGGAATGCCTGGCGTCGACTGGATTTTGGTGCTGATCGGGTCGGACGCTTCCAGCTTCAGAAACATCGCCATGCAATACCCGCCCAGGCCAAAAAACACGCCCTGCCCCAGACTCAGGATGCCGCCGTAACCCCAGCACAAGGTCAGGCCGATGGCGACAAACGCGTACGACAGGTATTTGCCGACCAGGTTGAGCCTGAAGATATCCAGCGTCAGCGGCATGATCACCACCACCAGCAGGCCCAGGCACACAAACCCTGCCAGACCGGAGCGCCCCCCCAGCCATTTCAATTTTTCCGGATTCATCGCGTTCTCTAAAAGTGGAAGGGTTAGCGCCTTACTTTGGTCGCGAACAAGCCTTGCGGACGTAACATCAGAATCAGAATCACCGCCGATAGCGTGAGCACTTTGGCCATCGATCCGGAGAGGAAAAATTCCAAGGTCGAGCCGGTTTCGGCAATCGAGAAAGCGGAGGCAATGGTGCCGAACAAACTCTGCGCGCCGCCGAATACCACCGTCAAAAAGGTATCGACGATGTATAAGGAACCGCTGGTGGGTCCGGTCGAGCCGATGGTGGTGAAAGCCGCGCCGGCAATACCGGCAATGCCGCAGCCGAGGGCAAAAGTCAGGCGGTCGACGCGTCCGGTATTGATCCCGACGGCACTGGCCATCACCCGATTCTGCGTGGTGGCACGCACTTGAATGCCCCACTGCGACTTATATAAAAACAGCAGCAAAATCGACGTCAGCGCGATAGTGACCACCATCACCATCAAGCCGTTGATGGGAATGTCCAGGCCCGGAGCGGGTTCCAGCGACCCCATCAACCAGTTCGGTAATTCGGGGCTGACTTCTTCGGAGCCGAACACCGAACGGAAGGTTTGCTGCATCGCCAGCGACAAACCCCAGGTCGCGAGCAAAGTATCGAGCGGACGCCGATACAAATGCCGGATCAGCAGCCACTCGACCAGATAACCCACGGCAAACGCTATCGCAAACGCCACCACAATCGCCGCAAAAAAATACACGGGTTGCAAGCCCGGCGCATATTTTTGCGTCAAAACCGACAACATGTAGGTGGTGTAAGCGCCTATCGTCAGAAATTCCCCGTGCGCCATATTGATCACGCCCATCTGACCAAAAATGATGGCGAGTCCCAAGGCCATCAGCAACAACACGCTGAATACCGATAAACCGTTAAAACCTTGCATCACGACGATTGCGCCGAACTGCGAGAACCATGCCATGGTTATTCCCCTGCACAGCCCGGCATAGGCCGGGCTGAATGGTCACACATCACTCCATGCCGTGGGCAGCGCGGCGAGTCACGCTTGGCTTCGCCGCGCCGCTACGGGATTTACTGATAGCCTTTGGGGAAAGGATTGGGTTCGATCAGCTCGGACTTGAACACCACTTTGAATTGACCGTCTTTCTGCCCCTGGCCGACCAGCGTGTTGCTCCACAGATGATGATTCGGGTGGATTTTCACGTAACCTTCGGGCGCATCGTTGAACTCGATCCCGGGCGAAGCAGCGACCACCTTGTCGACATCGAAACTCTGAGCTTTTTCCACCGCCATTTTCCATAACCAGGGGCCGAGATACGCCGCTTGGGTCACGTCGCCGATCACCGCATCGGCGCCGTATTTGGCCTTGAACGCCGCGACGAATTTTTTGTTGGCTTCGTTTTCCAAGCTCTGGAAATACTTCATGCACGAATAGAAACCTTCGAAGTTTTCCCCGCCTATGCCCAGCAGTTCGTCCTCGGTCACCGAGATGGTGAGCAAGGTCTGCTTGTCGCCCGTCACCCCCGCCGCCTTGAGCTGCTTGTAGAAGGCCACGTTGCTGCCGCCCACCACGTCGGCAAAAATCACGTCGGGCTTCTTCAGCTTGATCTTGTTGATCAGCGACCCGAATTGGGTATTGCCCAGCGGGTAATAGTCTTCGCCGACCACTTCGCCCTTCAACACATTCTCGATATGCTTGCGCGCAATTTTGTTGGAAGTGCGCGGCCAGATATAGTCGGAGCCGACCAGATAGAAAGTTTTGGCTTTCTTTTCCCGTGCCACCCAGTTCAAGCCGGCCAGCACTTGCTGCGTCGCTTCCTGCCCGGTGTAGAACACATTCTTCGATTGTTCCAGGCCTTCATAGAAGGTCGGGTAATACAACAAGCCATTGTCCTTTTCGAACACCGGCAACACCGCCTTGCGCGAGGCGGAAGTCCAGCAACCGAAGACGGTGGCGACGTGGTCGTTTTCCAGCAGTTTCTTGGCTTTTTCGGCAAAGGTCGGCCAATCGCTGGCGCCGTCCTCTTGAATGATCTTGATCTGCCGCCCGAGAATCCCGCCGCCGGCATTGATCTGGTCGATCGCCAGACGCTCGGCGCGAATTGAGCCGGTTTCGCTGATCGCCATGGTGCCGGTAGCCGAGTGCAACTGCCCCACCGTGACTGTAGTATCGGTAATCGCCAGACCGGTGGTATTCACCTTGGACGTCGGCGGCGCCGCGGCAAACGAGGGTTTGGCCATCATCATGAATGGCAAGGTAGCCAGGCCCAGCGCGATCTTGCGGCGCGTCGGCGAAACCATGGTGTGCTCGGCTGACGGAGCGTCGCGAGTATCGTCGTCAAAGCTATGTGTCATGTTGAAAAGTCCTTTTGCCCAGGTTTCAGATCTGCATGCCGCGTATCGGTATAGCCCGGGTGGAACTCCGGCGCCGTGACGCGGATTAAGTGGAACGGCGAATGAAGAGTAGGTATCCGAAATAAGCACCGGAATACGTCATTTGGCGTAGTGGTGCAGCGCAATATAGATTTTCGGCGGCTGGGGCCAATTGGCTGCGGCAACCTTGCGCTCCGGCCAGGCGCGAATAAACATGCTCTACGTCAAACGACGTATCTACAGGGTCTCGGACCCGCTTTATGCTTATCGACTACACCAGTAGCGGCCCGGACTTATCCGGCCCATGCGTCGCCGCGGTGCAGCAATGCCACCTCACGGGGCTCTTCATGCCCACTTATGAGCCGGCCCCGGAGGTTTGCACCCAGGCAGACGGGGTCGCGGCATGGCACGAGGCTTGCGGCATCTCAATCAGATACCGGTTCCCGACCTGGATAATTTGATGAATCAGCCCTTTGATGCTCCGGCCCAGAACGCCGCACCGGTGCAGCGCATTATCAAAGTGCGCCGCGATTACAACACCTGGGTCGCCGATGAAACCATCGAAGACTATGCCTTGCGCTATACGCCCCGGGCTTTTCGTAAGTGGTCCGAATTCCGCGTGGCCAACACCGCCTTTGGCGCGCTGTCTTTTCTTGCGCTCGAAGCCATCGGCGGCTCGATTACCGTCGAATACGGTTTTACCAACGCCATTTGGGCCATTCTGTTTGTCAGCCTGATTATTTTTTTCGCCAGCTTGCCGATCAGTTATTACGCCGCCAAATTCGGCCTGGACATGGATCTGCTGACGCGCGGCGCGGGTTTCGGCTATATCGGTTCGACCATCACTTCGCTGATCTACGCCTCCTTCACTTTTATTTTTTTCGCGTTGGAAGCAGCGATCATGGCGCTGGCGCTGCAACTCTGCTTCAAGATCCCGCTTTCGCTGAGTTATCTGATTTGCGCCTTGGTGGTGATTCCCTTTGTCACCCACGGCATCACCTTGATCAGCCGCTTGCAAGCCGTGACCCAGCCGGTCTGGATCGTGATGCTGGTATTGCCTTACGCGGCGGTGATCTGGAAAGATCCGAGCTTGCTGCAGCAATTTCCCAGTTTTCTCGGCATCGGCGGCAGCGACGGCCATTTCGATCTGCTGATGTTCGGCACCGCCTCCACCGTCTTGATCTCGATGATTGCGCAAGTGGGCGAGCAGGTCGATTTTCTGCGATTTTTGCCGGAGCGGACCAAACAGAACCGGGTGCGCTGGTTTGCCAGCATGTTGATTGCCGGCCCCGGCTGGGTGATTCCCGGCGCGGCGAAAATGCTGGGCGGCTCCTTCCTGGCGTTCCTCGTGATCCAGCAGGAAATGACACCGCAGCACGCGGTCGAGCCGACCCAGATGTATCTGGTCGCGTACAAGTATGTCTTTGCGTCACCCGAATGGGCCTTGGTGGTTTCGACCTTTTTTATTATCTTGTCGCAACTCAAGATCAATGTGACCAACGCTTATGCCGGGTCGCTGGCCTGGTCCAATTTTTTTGCCCGGCTCACCCATAGTCACCCGGGGCGTCTGGTATGGCTGGTGTTTAACGTCTTGATCGCGGTGATGTTGATGGAGTTGGGCGTGTTTCGCGCGTTGGAACAAGTGCTGGGCTTGTATTCGAATATCGCCATCAGTTGGGTCGGGGCGGTGGTGGCCGACCTGGTGATCAACAAGCCGCTGGGACTGAGTCCGCCGGGTATCGAATTCAAGCGCGCCTATCTCTACGATATCAATCCGGTGGGGGTGGGGGCGATGCTGATCGCCTCCTGTGTCTCGATCCTGGCTTATAGCCATGCGCTCGGCCCGGTGGCCCATGCCTTCTCGGCCCTGATCGCGCTGGTCACGGCATTGATCAGCGCGCCGCTGATCGCCTGGGCTACCGGCGGCCGGTTTTATATCGCTCGCCAGCCCGGTCTTTTTGCGCGCGGCCGATATACCCATCGCTGCTGCATCTGCGATAAAACCTACGAAAGCGAGGACATGGCGCATTGCCCGGCTTATGACGGTCCGATCTGCTCGCTGTGCTGCACCCTCGACGCACGCTGCCACGATCTGTGCAAACCGGGTGCGCGTTTATCCGAGCAAGCCAATGCGGCAATGCGCTGGTTATTGCCGAAATCCTTATCCAGTCAATTCAATACCCGCATCGGCCAGTACCTGTTATTGCTGAGCCTGATGGCGGGCGTCTTGATCACCATTCTGGGCCTGGTCTATACCCAGGAATCGGTGGTGCTGGGCGAACTATCGCCCGCGCTAACGGGTGTGATGCGTTCGGCCTTTCTGAAGATTTTCGCGGTACTGGTGCTGGCGGGCGGCATCGGCTGCTGGTGGTTTGTCTTGACCGCGGAAAGCCGGCGCGTCGCGCAAGAAGAATCGAACCGCCAGACCTATTTGCTGCTGGAGGAAATCCAGGCCCACCAGCGCACGGATGCGCAATTGCAACATGCCAAGCAAGTGGCGGAAAAAGCCAATCATGCCAAGAGCCGCTATATCACCGGCATCAGTCATGAATTGCGCACGCCGCTCAACAGCATATTGGGTTATGCCCAATTGCTGGAACAGGATGTCTCGATTCCGCCGCAGCGTCATCTGGCCTTGGCCGTGATCCGCCGCAGCGGCGAATACCTGGTATCGCTGATCGACGGCCTGCTCGATATTGCGAAGATCGAAGCCGGCAAAATGACCTTGGATATCGAGGAAATCCGCTTGCCGGAATTTGTGCTGCAACTGGCCGACATGGTGCGGCTGCAGGCCAGCAACAAGAATATCGAGTTCCACTACACCCTGCCCACCGAGCTGCCGGCGGTGGTGCGCGCCGACAAAAAACGCATCGGTCAGATTTTGATCAATATCCTCGGCAACGCGGTCAAATTCACCGACCGCGGCCGGGTCAGTTTGCGGCTTGAGTATCGCCGCGAGATGGCCTTGTTTGAAATCGAAGACTCCGGCATCGGCATCGACGACGCCGATATCAACCGCATCTTCCTGCCCTTCGAGCGCGGCAGCAATACCTTGAGCGGACCGGAAAACGGCACCGGGCTCGGCTTGACCATCGCCAAGATGTTGACCGAGGTGATGGGCGGCACCCTGACCGTCGACAGTCAGCCCGGACGCGGCAGCTTGTTCCGCATTCAGTTATTTCTGCCCGAGGTGCACAACCCCAAGCCGGTGATGGCGCTGCCCACCCTGCCCGTCGGCGGTTATGCCGGCGACATCCGCCGCGTGCTGGTGGTGGACAACGAGCCGGTCGACCGTGAACTGCTGGTGCGCTTGCTGGAACCGCTGGGCTTTGTGGTGGAGGAAGCGGCGTCGGGCATCGAGGCGCTGCGCGCGGTCTCGTCCTTCGCCCCGCACTTGATCTTGCTGGATCTCGGCATGCCGGTGCTGGACGGCTGGGAAACCGCGCGTTTGCTGCGCACCAACCGGATGAGCGACGCGCCCATCATTGTGGTATCGGCCAATGCCTTCGATAAAGGCCGCGACAACGAAGCGGGTATTCTGCGCGAAGACTTTCTGGTGAAACCGGTCAATGTTTTGGCCTTGCTCGAACGGATCCGCCAGGTGCTGGATTTAAGCTGGATCGATACACCGGGACGCCACAGCGCGCCGGCGGCAGCACCCGCCTTGCGCGCCGCGGCATTAGCCACACCGCCGCCGGGCGACGTATTACGCCGCTTGCATGAGTTGGGCAACCTCGGTTATGTGCGCGGCATTCTTGACCAGCTCAACGAAATCGAAAAACTCGATCCGGCTTACCTGAGCTTTACCGGCCTGTTGCGCAATCATGTCGAGCGCTTCGATTTACCTGAATATTTAAGCGTACTGGAATACTCGATGCGGATCCCCCCTCATGCTACGACCTGAAGCGCTACGCGACGTCGTGCTGATTGTCGACGACGTTCCCGAAAACCTGTCTATCCTGCATACCCTGCTGGACGAATCGGGTTACACCGTGCTGGTGGCCACCGACGGCACCAGTGCGCTCGATCGCGTCAGGCGCTTGCCGCCCGACCTGATCCTGCTCGATGCCATCATGCCCGGCCTGGACGGTTTCGAGACCTGCCAGCGGCTGAAAAGCAATATCGACACGCGCAATATTCCGGTGATGTTCATGACCGGCTTGTCGGAAACCGAACATATCCTGCGCGGCTTCCAGGCCGGCGGCGTCGATTACATCACCAAACCGATCCGGCCCGCTGAAGTGATGGCGCGTATCGCCTCGCATTTGCGCCACTCGCAACGCGTGGCGCAAAGCCATGAAGTGATGGATGCCGTCGGACAAGCCATCGCGGCGGTCGATCAAAACGGCGAAGTGTTATGGCTTACGCCTTTGGCCCAATCGTGGTTGCGCGCAGCGCTCGACCTCGACGGCCATCTGCCCGCGCCCGTACGCCGTTGGCTTAGCGACACGCGGGAACGCGGCGAGGTCAAACCGCTCGACTTCCCGGCCTCCGATCCACCGCTGATCTTCAGCCGCCTGAGGCGCGGCATGCAGGGCGAAGAACTGCTGCTGATCCAACGTAAAACCTCCACTACCCCGGAACCGGCGGCGCTGATGCTGGCCTTCAAACTGACCCCGCGCGAAGCCGATGTGCTGCACTGGGCGATGTTGGGCAAAACCAACCGGGACATTGCCGAGATTCTCGGCATGAGCCCGCGCACCGTCAATAAACACCTGGAGCATGTGTTCGAAAAACTCGGCGTGGAAACCCGCACGGCCGCCGCACGGGTGGCGTTGAACTGCTAGCCCACAACCCTGTCTATTGCTCCTGTTGGCCCCGTTATCCGCTTGCACTATGGAGCGCCGAGCGCGCCGAAGGCATAATGGGGGTAAGGCATAGGCGGTGCCTCTTGCCCGGCCCGGTCCAGGCATCGGGTATCAGCCGATCCCGGCGCCGGACCACGCTGCCCGGTTCGCACCGCTGCGCCGTACCCTAATCACCCAGTTGCCGGAGCATCAATGTCACTGTCACGCACGCTACGCCTGTCGGTCGGTTGGCTGACGACCGCGGTTTTTTTCGCCGCCGGCCCCCAATTGCTGGCGCTCGCCGCATCGTCGGCACTGCTGGCGATACTCAGCATTCTGCTGTTCGCGGTGATCTTGTGGTCGGCCTTTGGAGTGGTCACGGAAGCCGACCACCTGGCCGAAGCCCTCGGTGAACCTCGCGGCACGCTGGTACTGACCCTGGCCATTGTGCTGATCGAAGTGGCGCTGATCAGCGCGGCCACGCTGAATTCGGCTCAGCCCACGCTGGGGCGCGACACCATGTTCGCGGTGGTAATGATCGTGCTGAACGGGGTAGTGGGGCTGGGCTTGTTAATGGGCGGTATGCGCCATGGCGAGCAACGCTACAACTGGCAAGGCGCCAGCGCTTATCTGGGGGTGATTATTCCATTGGCGGTGATCTCGTTTGTGCTGCCGAATTTCACCGAGTCGAGCCCGATCGGCACGCTACATCCGGTGCAAGCCGTGATGTTCTCAATCTTCACCCTGACCCTTTACGCCGTGTTTCTGCTGATCCAGACCGGCCGGCATCGCGATTTCTTTACCATCCCGGAAGGTCCGGGCAGCGATGCCGGGCATGGCGCCGTCGAGCATGCCGGATTGAATCGCGCCGCGCTGCTGAAACAGGGCATATGGCTGGTCGCGTCGATTTTACCGGTGGTGCTGCTGTCCAAGTTCCTGGCAAAATTTATCGATACCGGTTTGCTGCGGGTCGGCGCGCCGCCGGCTTTGGGCGGCTTGCTCATTGCGATTATCGTGCTGGCGCCGGAAGCCATTTCCGCCTTGCGCGCGGTCTCGGCCAATCAGTTGCAGCGTGCCCTCAACCTGTGTCTGGGTGCCGCGGCATCGACCATCGGCCTGACCGTGCCGGCCGTGCTGGCGATCAGCCTGATCACCGGGCAGCACCTGGTGCTGGGCCTGTCGCCCGCCAATATGGTGTTACTGGTGCTGACCTTGCTGCTGAGTATGCTGACCTTCTCCGGCACCCGCACCACGCTGCTCGAAGGGGCCATGCACCTGATGATATTTTTTGTGTATGTTTCGCTGATCTTCGTCGGTTGACGCCGGATGTTTTCTGTTCTGAACCACCCGGCGTATGACCGCCTGCTCGACCAGCGCGATCAAAGCGGCATGATTGAGGATCTGAACCACTATTTCGGGCCGCACGCCCCGGTCTTCCTCGCGACCTACGACAAGATTCGTGGGCGTCGCGGATTGAACCGGATGCTGCCCCCGACCTGGTCGTGGCAAGTGTTGTTCACTTCTTATGCCTGGTTTTATTATCGCAAACTGTGGCTCAGCGCGACCGTGATCGCCCTGGCGATGGCGTTGACCGTGGTGCTGCCCGCGCTGCCCGGCAATCTCATTTCGTTCGGCCTGACGGTGCTGATGTGTGTGTACGGCAAGCCCTGGTATCTACGGGCCGCGTTAAACCAAATCAGACTAGCCGATCAGCTTGGGCTGCAAGATGGCGCCCGGCGCCGCTATCTGACGCGCAACGGCGGGGTTTCGCCCTGGGCCGCGGCCCTGGCTTCAATCGCCATGGCGCTGATGCTGGTGTGGTCGATGTGGCCGACATTGATGGATGGCGCAGCGCTGTTGGCGACGCTCAACGGTTGACGGACCGGCGGCGCTATGCCGCCGGCGTCCTTTTCTGGCTGTGCTGGCCGCGCCGCCCGTCACTCATGCTGCCGGGCTGGCCCGATGCGCGCCGCCGCAAAAAATCCTCGTTGGGCCGCGGCGAAATCACCGCTTGATCCGATGAAACCAAACAAGCGCCACAAACCTAGTCCTAGTCCTGTACTGCGCTGGCCTCGGAGCCGACTTCGGCATCGGTTTTTTGGAACTGAATCTTATGCAGGTTGGCATACAAGCCATTGTGCTTGAGCAATTCGGCATGGCTGCCCTGCTCGACGATGCGCCCCGCCTCCAGCACCAAAATGCGGTCGGCCCGTTCGATGGTCGACAAACGATGCGCGATCACCAGCGTGGTACGGCCTTGCATCAACACTTCCAACGCCGCCTGCACATAACGTTCCGACTCGGAATCGAGCGCGGAGGTCGCTTCGTCGAGAATCAGGATAGGCGCATCTTTATAAATCGCCCGGGCAATCGCCAGACGTTGGCGCTGACCGCCCGACAAACGCATGCCGTTGCCGCCGACGATGGTATCGACCCCATTCGGCATGGCGGCTACCGTGTCGCTCAGATTTGCCACGCGCAAGGCGGAAGCGACACGCTCGTGGTCGATCGCCTGGCCGTAAGCGACGTTGGCGGCAATGCTGTCGTTGAACAACACCACATCCTGACTGACAAAAGCGATCTGGCCGCGCAAATCGGCCAGGCGGTAATCTTCGACCGGCACGTCGTCGATCAAAATACGGCCGCCGGTAGGATTAAAAAAGCGTGGCAGTAAATTGACCAGCGTGGTTTTGCCCGCGCCCGACGGACCGGCCAGCGCGATCATTTCGCCCGGCGCCGCGGTAAACGACACCCGATCCAGGGTCGAACTGTCGGCCACGCCGTAATTGAAGCTGACCTGGTCGAATTGCACCTTGCCGGCGGAGCGCGCGAGCGGCTGGTCGCCGCCTTTGGGTTCGACCGGTTCGTCGATCAGGCCAAGGATCAGTTCGGCCGCGGTCATGCCGCGCTGCAAAGGCTGATTGACGTCGATCACGCGTTTTAACGGCGAGATAATCAACAACATCGCGGTCAGGAATGCCACGAAACTGCCCACCGAGGTCTGGTCGCTGGCCGACTGCACCACCGCAATACCGATCACCACGGCCATCGCCAAGGACGCGAGAAACTGCGTCAAGGGCTGGGCCAAACCACCCGACACCGTCATGCGCATCTGATAACCGCGCAGACGGCGACTCATGCGCTCGAAGCGCCCCTGTTCATATGCCTCGCCGTTATGCACCTTGACCACTTTATAGCCGCCTACCGTCTCTTCGACGATATACGACAATTGGTTGGTCAACATCTGGCTTTCGCGGTTCAAGCGGCGCAAGCGCCGATTGATTTTGCTCATTAGCCAGCCGATGCCCGGCAGAATCACCGCGACGATCATCGTCAGCCGCCAGTTCAGGTAGAACAGGTAACCCAGCAGGCCCACCACGGTCAGCGAATCACGCACCAGCGTGGTAATGACACCCACCAGCACATTCAGCACCTGGTTCACTTCGAAAACAATGGCGTTGATGATGGTGCTGGCGGTCTCGCGCTGGAAAAAATCGGCCGGCGCATGCAGCATGCGATCGAACATTTTCAGGCGCAAATCGAGCAAGATGCGGTTGGACGACAAGGACATCAGATAATTGCCCGCGTACTGACCCAAGCCGCGCACAAAGGCCAGCAACACGACGGCGACCGGCCCATACCAGCGCCAGATGCCACGCTCGTGCGCACCGAAACCATGATCCAGCAATTGTTGCAGCACGTGCGGAATACCGGCTTCGGTGCTGGCCACCACGGCCATCGCCACCATGCCCAGCAGCATGGCCCACAGATGCGGTTTCACGTAAGGCCACAAACGCGCCATCAAATCCTGGGTCGCTGCCTGTTTGGCAACGGTCGGAATCGGGGAATTTCCTTGTATACTCAATGCAGCCTCAAATTGGGAATGGCGAGTGGGTCCGATTATTTTATGTTACCAGCGTAATACGCCGTGATAATCGGTTCCAGCATCCGGGTTACAGCGTCCGGGTTACAGCATCATAAGATGCCGTATTGTACCGGCTAATGCTCCGGCGCTGCCCGGCGACCCGGATCGCCGCGCTACAGGATATAAATTTGAATATTTTAGTTTCAGGCCGGGGTTGCGGCACTTTATGCGGCATCTCATGCGGTGCCTTATACCGTCCCTCTTTCCAGTACCCCACCACCCAGCTACCGCGAGCGCCTCTCGATGAGTGACACCGTCAATCCCAATGCGATCAGCGTGATCGTGATTACCAAAAACGAAGCACACGATATCCGCGAGTGCCTGGAATCCGTGCGCGGTTGGGTTAATCAAATCATCGTGTTCGACTCCGGCAGCACCGACGGCACGCAGGATATCTGCCGCGAATTGGGGGCAGAGGTCAGCGAAACCGATTGGCCGGGTTTTGGCCAGCAAAAACAACGCGCGCTGGACGCCGCCGCCGGCCCCTGGATTTTATCGTTGGATGCCGACGAACGGATTTCCACTGATTTACGCGACGAAATCCTGGCTGCGGTCGCCGCAGCCTCGGCCAAGCTGTTTCAGATACCGCGTGAATCCAGCTATTGCGGCACCTGGATCCACCATTCGGGCTGGTCGCCCGATCACGTGCTGCGCCTGTTCCACCAGGATACCGCGCGGTTTTCGCGCGATCTGGTGCACGAACGGCTGATCCCGGTAGAAGGCCACGCCATCGCCACACTTAGCAACAAGTTGATTCATTACTCGTTCCGCGATTTTTCCGAAGTGCTGAGCAAAATCAACAGCTATTCGACCTATGGCGCCACGCAGGGCGCCGCGCGCGGTAAAAAAGGCGGATTGCGCAAAGCACTGCTGCACGGCTTGTGGAGCTTTATCCGGACTTATTTTATCCAGCGCGGCTATCTCGACGGGAAAATGGGCCTGGTATTGGCCATTTCCAATGCCGAAGGCACCTACTACCGTTATCTCAAACTCATGCTGATCGAGCAGCAACAAGCACAAACGGTATCGCCCGTCACGGAGCATACGCATGGCTGACCGGTTGATCTCGCTGGTGGTCAGTACCTACAACCGGCCCGATGCATTGGAACGGGTGTTGGCCGGATGTATCGCACAATATGACCCCAGCTACGAAATTATCGTGGCTGACGACGGCTCCGCCCCGGCAACGCAGGCGGCCGTCGAACGCATTGCCGCCACCACCCCGATCCCGATCCACCATGTATGGCATCCTGACGAGGGGTTTCGCGCCGCCGCCATCCGTAACAAAGGCATCGCCCGAGCTCGCGGCGACTACGTGATTTTCCTCGACGGCGATTGCGTGCCGCAGCACGATTTTATCCTGCGGCATCGTCAGTTGGCGCAAGCCGGTTCGGTGGTCACCGGCAGCCGCATCCTGCTCGATGAAACCCTGACCCGCGAAGTGATCGAACAGAAAATCTCGCTGCTGGATCAAAAGCCGCTGTTCTGGCTCAAGCAGCGCTTGGCCGGCCGGGTGAACAAGATTGCCCCGCTGTTTATCAAGTTACCCGACCGCGACTGGCGCCGTCTCAAGCAATTCAAATGGCGCGGCATCAAAAGCTGCAATATGAGCGCATGGCGCGGCGACCTGGAACGGGTCAACGGCTTCGATGAAAGTTTTGTCGGCTGGGGGCATGAGGACGCCGACCTGGTGGTGCGCTTGGCCAACCAGGGCGTGCATCGCAAGCTCGGCGCCTACGCCACCGAGATTTTCCATTTGTGGCACCGCGAACAGGCACGCGATCACGAAAACTCGAACTACGAACGTGTGAAAGCGCGTTTGACGGACGGCAGCGTGAGAGCGGAACAGGGTTTGGCCGAACTAAAGCTTTGCATCCCAGGCCTTATACTCTGAAGCCACAGCAACCCAGGTCCTGCACCTCGTTCATGAGATGCAGGACAGTCATCTTTCAGCGTGCGCCACCGTAATAGACTTCAACCGCATCGTTGGCAAATTCCTTCTTCAACTCGGCGATCAGGTCGTCGCTCGGCCGCACGCGCCAGGTATCGCCCAACTCGGAATCGCATTCGACGCCGTCGCCGCGATAACGAATGCGGACTTTAAGGCCTGCCGGCTCCGGCATTTCGCTGCGTTTTTCCTGCTGACCCGGGCGTTGATACCCGCCGCCATGTCCGCCGCCTCCGTTACCTCCATGACTCCCGCCGCGCGAGCCGCCGGCCGGCGGCTGCACTGTGCTGGGCATCGCCGCGCTGGCAGGCGGTGTGCAATAGGGTTGCAGCAACTCACGCAAGCGGCCCGCGTTGGAGTTGCCGTTGAGAGATAAGGTCAAGGCTTCGGCAAAATGCCGGCGGGCCCGTTCGAGGTCCATCACGGTATCGGCGGTAAATCGCAGGCCGCCGCTAAAACTGTCGTAGCGAGCCTGACCGCGCACCACCAGCAACTCGTCTTCCTTGAACAGGTGTTTGTTGGCTTCGAATTGCTCGTTGAAAATGGTCACCTCGCACTGCCCCGTGCCGTCATCGAGCAAGGCGATCAGCATTTTTCCGCGCTGGGTCATTTGCGTGCGCAAACCGGTGATGATGCCGCCCACCAGCTTGTCGCGGCCTTCTTTGAGCTCACCGAGTTTCTGCCGCACAAAACGGCGCACCTCGCCGCCGTAGGCATCGAACAAATGCCCCGACAGGTAAAAACCCAAGGCGGCTTTTTCTTCCTGCAGCTTACGTTTTTCGCTCCATTCGGCTTCTTCAATCAGATCGTGCTGGTCGGGCTGGCCGTCCGGCATATCGAACAAACCCGCTTGCATCGCGTTGGCGCTGGCTTGGTCGGCGGCTTCCACCGCCAACGAGACCGAGGCGATCAGGGCCGCGCGGTTGCTGTGCAAGGTGTCGAAAGCGCCGGCGCGGATCAGCGACTCGATGGTGCGTTTGTTGACGATGCGGCGATCGACGCGCAAACAGAAGTCGAACAGGTCTTTGAACAAACCTTCTTCGCGGGCTCGCAGAATTTCTTCGATCGCGCTTTGGCCGCTGCCTTTGATCGCGCCCAAGCCGTAACGGATCACGGACGAACGTTTGGGCGCCGCAATCGCACCGGCGGGCACATTGGCCGGAGCCTCGGGAGCCACCGGTTCGAAGCGATAGGCCGAATAATTGACGTCGGGCGGCAACACCTTGAGATTGTTGAGCAGGCAATCCTCGAACAGGATCTTGACCTTGTCGGTATCGTCCATCGCCAAACTCATATTGGCGGCCATAAATTCGGCGGGATGATGCGCTTTCAGCCAAGCGGTGTAATACGCCAGCAAGGCGTAGGCCGCCGCATGCGATTTATTAAAACCGTAACCCGCGAACTTTTCCATCAAGTCGAAGGTTTCGTCGGCCTTTTCGGCGGTCAAGCCGTTTTCGGCTGCCCCGGCGCGGAACAGTTCGCGATGCTGGGCCATTTCCTCGGGCTTTTTCTTACCCATGGCACGCCGCAACAAATCGGCGCCGCCGAGCGAATAATTGCCGATGATCTGCGCCATCTGCATCACCTGTTCCTGGTAGACCATGATGCCGTAGGTCTCTTTCAGAATAGGCTCGACCCGAGGATCGGGGTACTCCACCACTTCACGGCCGTGCTTGCGGGCGCAGAAACTTGGGATCAGATCCATTGGGCCCGGGCGATACAGCGCCACCAGCGCGATAATGTCCTCAAAGCGATCGGGCTGCGCATCTTTCAGCATGCCCTGCATACCGCGGCTTTCCAGTTGGAACACCGCGACCGTATTGGCTTTTTTCAGCAACTGGAACGAGGCCGGGTCGGTCAGCGACACCTGGGACAAGGTCCAGTCCTGCTTGGATGGATCGAGACGGCGAATATAACGCTCGGCCCAATCGAGAATGGTCAGCGTGGTCAAACCCAAAAAGTCGAATTTCACCAGGCCGACGGCTTCGACGTCGTCCTTGTCGTACTGGCTGATCACCCCGCCGCCGTCCTCCGTGCCGCTTTGGGTGTACAGCGGACAGAAATCGGTCAGCTTGCCCGGCGCGATCAGCACCCCACCGGCGTGCATCCCGACGTTACGGGTCAGGCCTTCGACCCGTTGCGCCAACTCGATCAACTGATGCACTTCGTCTTCGTTGTCGAAGCGCTCTTGCAGCAGCGGTTCTTCCTTCATGGCGTCGGCAATCGTCACATGCTTGCCGGGCTTGAACGGAATCAGCTTGGCGATGCCGTCGGTGAAGTTATAACCGAGGTCGAGCACGCGGCCGATATCGCGCACCGCGGCCTTGGCGGCCATGGTGCCGAAGGTGGCGATTTGCGATACCGCATCGGCACCGTATTTATCCTTCACGTATTGGATCACCCGATCGCGGCCGTGCTGGCAAAAGTCGATGTCGAAGTCGGGCATCGAAACCCGTTCCGGGTTGAGGAATCGTTCGAACAGCAGGTTGTAACGCAGCGGGTCGAGGTCGGTAATGCTGAGCGCATACGCCACCAGGGAACCGGCACCCGATCCGCGGCCCGGGCCGACCGGCACGCCGTTGTTTTTGGCCCAGTTGATAAAGTCGGCGACGATCAGGAAATAGCCGGGGAAGCCCATCTTGATGATGGTGCCGCATTCGAATTCGAGCCGCGCGTAATAGGTGGCGCGCTGTGCATCGCGTTCCGCCTGGTTGGGAAACAATTGCAGCAGGCGCTGTTCCAGCCCTTCTTTGGATTGATGCACCAGGAAATCGTCAAGCGTCATGCCGTCGGTCGGAAACAGCGGCAATTTGGGTTTGCCCAGTTCCAGCGTCAAGTTGCAGCGTTTGGCAATTTCGATGCTATTGGCCAGTGCTACCGGCAGGTCGGCAAACAACACCGCCATTTCCTGCTGACTGCGGAAGTATTGATCCGGCGTAAATTTTTTCGAGCGACGCGGATTGGCGAGCATATCGCCTTCCGAAATACAGACGCGCGCCTCATGCGCGGTGAAATCGTCGGCGGTAAGAAACTGGATCGGGTGCGTGGCCACCACCGGCAAACCGATCTCGGCCGCCAAAGCAACCGAATGCTGCAGCACGGCTTCGTTGCCCGCTTGTTCGATGCGCTGCACTTCAACATAAAAACGCTGCGGGAAAATGCCGGCCCAGCGCTGGGCATGGAGTTTGGCCTGCTCGACATTGCCGGCCACCAGCGCCTGGCCGATATCGCCCAGATGCGCGCCCGAGAGGGCCAGCAAACCCTCGGCCAAACCGCCCTCCAGCCACTCGGAATTGACTTCGGCGCGGCCCCGGTATTGGTTGGTCAGCCAGGCGCGGCTCAGCAGGTCGCACAAGTTGAGGTAACCGCGGTGACTGCTGACCAGCAGCAATAAGCGCGACGGCCGTTCGCGGTCGGCCGGATTGGTGATCCAGACGTCGCAGCCGGCAATCGGCTTGACCCCGGAGCTGCGGGCCTCTTGATAAAATTTGATCAGGCCGAAGGTGTTGCTGAGGTCGGTCAGCGCGAGCGCGCCCTGGCCATCGGCAGCGGCGGCCTTGATCACGTCGTCGACGCGGACCGTGCCGTCGGCAATCGAGTATTCGGAATGGAGGCGGAGGTGAACAAAGCTTGGATTTGGCATAGCGATTATTGTAACGCGACAGACGCCGGATATCTGGCCGAACGGATAAATTGGCCGCATCCTCCGGTTGCGGGATAATACGCCTAACGTTTTTACAGGTTTTCCGTCTCCGCCATGAATGTCGTCAATCTCGCCGCCTATCAATTCGTCTCCTTGAACGACCTCGCCGGCCTGCAGGCAGCCCTGCTCGCGCGCTGCACCGAACTCGGCCTGCGCGGTACCATCCTGCTCGCCCCGGAAGGACTCAACCTGTTTATCGCCGGGCCGCGCGAAGCCACCGACGGTCTCATCGGCTATTTGCGCACCGACCCTTTATTCGAAGGCCGCTTCGCCACGCTGCAATTCAAAGAAAGCCTGTCCCAGGCGCAACCGTTCCGGCGCATGCGGGTCAAGCTTAAAAAAGAAATCATCACGATGAATGCGCCGACCATCCGCCCGGAAGCCGGGCGTGCGCCGGCGGTCGACGCGCCCACCCTCAAACGGTGGCTGGACCAGGGGTTGGACGACGCCGGTCGGCCGGTGGTGTTGCTCGATACGCGCAACGCGTTTGAGGTCGATGTCGGCACTTTTGACGGCGCGCTGGACTACCGCCTGAGCAAATTCAGCGAGTTTCCGGCAGCCGTCGCCGAACACCGTGCCGACTTGAGCGACAAAACCATCGTCTCATTCTGTACCGGCGGCATCCGCTGCGAAAAAGCCGCGATCCATATGCACAACCTCGGCATCGACCATGTGTACCAACTCGAAGGCGGCATTCTTAAATATTTCGAGGAAGTCGGCGGGGCACACTATCACGGCGATTGTTTTGTGTTCGATGAACGTGCCGCGCTCGACCCAGGGCTACAACCAGCCGTGTCGGCGGCCCCGCTCGCGGTCACAGCAAACGGTGTGACCCGGCCCGGCGCCGGCCACGCCGACACGCCACATGCGTGAGTGACTCGGCGCCGGCCTTGGCCGCACGCCCGGCCACACGCACCAACCCCTTGGCTCATACCGTGACCCACACCGCCACCCGAGCGTCGTCACCCCCGCCCTATTGCGGGCGTTTCGCCCCGTCGCCAACCGGGCCTTTGCATCTGGGTTCGCTGGTCAGTGCGCTGGCCAGTTATCTCGATGCCCGGGCCCACCGCGGCCGCTGGCTGGTGCGCATCGAAGATGTCGACGGCCCGCGCTCGCCTCCCGGGGTCGCCGAGCAGATCCTCCTCGCCCTGCAACGCTTGGGCATGCACTGCGACGAAGCACCGCTGTGGCAAAGCCGGCGCATCGCCGCTTACGAGCAAGCACTGGCGCAACTGACCCAGGCCGGCATGATTTACCCGTGCGCTTGCAGCCGTCGAGAAATCGCCGATTCGCTGGCCTTTCGGCAGCAACACCTGGACCATCCTCTACGCCACGCCACCCTGACCTACCCGGGAACCTGCCGTGCCGGTCTGCACGGCAAACCGGCACGGGCCTGGCGCGTGCGGGTGCCCGAAGACGTCGAGCGGGCGCAAGTACGCTTCGAAGACCGCTGGCATGGCCCGGTCGAGCAAAATCTTGCAACCGAAGTGGGCGATTTTGTTTTAAAACGCGCGGATGGACAGTGGGCGTATCAATTGGCGGTGGTGGTCGACGATGCCGCGTCGCAAGTCACGCATATTGTGCGCGGCGCCGATTTGCTCGAATCGACCGGCCGGCAAATTTACCTGCAGCGGCTGCTGGGTTTGCCGACTCCGGCTTACCTGCATGTGCCCGTAGTGGAAAACGCCGCGGGCGAAAAACTCAGCAAACAAACCGGCGCGCAAGCGCTGGACCTGGACCGGCCGATGCAGATGTTGCACCTGGCGGCACGCCACCTGGGTTTGCCCCACAGCGTCTGCGCCGATTCCATCGAGAGTTTCTATGCCGCGGCAACCCAAGCCTGGGCCGCGAGACATGGCGCGACGGAACTCCGACACGAGACACCTGGCGCCAGGCCTAAAACGTAGAAAAGCCAGCCGGCAGCGAACTGCGGACTGGCTTTTACCGGCCCCGATACTGGGGACCGTTGACCAAAATTTTCACTCCTGCGCTTACCTCACCATTACCCCACCGAGGTCTTACGTTTTACGGCAAGCCGATAACCCGGCACAGCTAAGCGCAGCACCGCAACTCAGGAGGTCTTGCGCGGAAACCCGCCGAGCAAAGCCGCAACCGGACGCTTGCTGGCCGGCTTTTTGAGCGCCTGAGCCGCTTCGGAAGCCACTTCAGCCGCCGCCAACTTGCTCGGCGATGGCTCATAAGGCTTGAAGAAGATATCGTCCTCGACCTTATGCGGCGTCGAGCGCACGTGACGCGGACGGTCGCGCTCGCCCGGCGTGGCATGCGAGGTATGGGTGCTGCGCGCACCACGGCTATCGCCCCGGCTGTCGCTGCGGCTGCTGTCCTCGTCACGGCCGCGGCCGCCGCTGGGACGGCTGCGATCGGCACTCGACGAGCTCGGGCGCGAGGGGTTGGCGATCACCAGCGTGCCGCGTTCCAGCGGACGTTTGATCAGGTTTTCAATCTCGGCCAATTGTTTGCGTTCGTTCGGACTGCATAAGGACAAGGCATCGCCCGAAGCGCCGGCACGGCCGGTGCGGCCGATACGGTGAACGTAGTCTTCGGCGCTGAACGGCAGGTCGAAATTGATCACCGCCGGCAAATCGGTGATGTCGATGCCGCGTGCCGCCACGTCGGTGGCCACCAAGGCCACGATTTCGCCTTTCTTGAAGGCTTCCAGCGCCTGCATCCGTTCGTTCTGCGATTTATCGCCATGGATCGCCGACGAGACAATGCCGTCGCGCTCGATCAGGCGCGATAAACGCCCCGCACCGATTTTACTGTTACAGAAAATCAGCACTTGCTTCAAGCCGCGCTCACGGATCAACTGCACCACGGCCGCATGTTTGTCGCCTTCCGGCACTTCAAATACGATTTGGCGCACATTGGTCGCGGTCGAGTTGCGCTGCGCCACCTCGATGGTCACCGGGTTGCGCATGTAGCTGGCCGACAGCTTTTTGATTTCGTTGGAGAAAGTCGCCGAAAACAGCAGGGTCTGGCGTTCTTTCGGCAGCAAATTCAAGATCCGCTGCAGATCGGGCAAAAAGCCCATGTCCAGCATGCGGTCGGCTTCGTCCAATACCAGCATCTGGACTTGGCCCAACTGGGTATTTTTTTGTTGCACGTGATCGAGCAAACGTCCCGGCGTGGCAATCAGGATTTCAACGCCGCGGCGCAAAGCGTCGGCTTGGGCGTTCATATCGACACCGCCGAACACCACGATACTGCGCAGCGCGGTGTATTTGGCGTAGTTGTGGACGTTATCGGCTACCTGATCGGCCAGTTCGCGCGTCGGCGTCAAGATCAGTGCCCGTACCGGGTGGCGTGCCGGCGATGCGCTGCTGCTGGCCAGCGGCAGCAAACGCTGGATAATCGGCAGCGAAAAGCTCGCGGTCTTGCCGGTACCCGTTTGCGCGGCGCCCATCATGTCGCGCCCGGCCAGCACCACCGGAATGGCCTGCGCCTGAATCGGCGTCGGGGTGTTGTAACCTTGTTCCAGGATGGCTTTCAGGATATCCGCGTGCAAGCCAAAACTGTCGAACTTCACGGCCGGCGTCTCGACCGGGTCAACCTTGATCACCAGCGGTTCGGCATCGGCTGACGGCACCTGGGGCAGGCCGGAGGCCAACACCGCAGACTGATCTTGCGGCGCGTCGGCCGACGAAACATCGGGGGAAACAGCGGGGGAAACAGATGTATCAGACATTGAACATTCGCTTAAAAGTCGGGGTGGCCCGTGCTACCAAACACGGCTTCGTGCAAACGAGGCGCGGCTTCATAGAACGAGGCGTGTCGTCCGCCGGGACGAACCGCAAACAGCACGGTGGCGCGACAGCGCGGGCGTACATCATGCAGAGATCAGCCGGCACGGGTTCAGGACAGCTTAAGCGCCTGACACGAGTCGATCAGTTGGAAAACTCACGAACACCCGCGAAAACTCACGAGAATTAGCGGAAACTCGGCATAGCCCTGCTGTCAGCCCTGCTGTGAGCGCTGCCGGACGGGGTCCGGCCAGGAAATCGAGCGCCCATCGCTGATAAAGGCATACGGTGCAGCATCGACACGGCCCGGCAGCAGGTGCGGACCGCGCAACGGCAATATGGCGTGGCAGGCGCAAATGCCCTTATCACACAACTCCCGAATTGTATCACTGTGTGGACACTAACAGGATGAACCGTTGGTGACGCACTTTGGGGGACCGATGGTTTTCCTGACGGCAGACTCAATCGGGCCAGATCAGTCAAACCGCTCACGCGCCCCACCGCTTCAGTCCACAACGGTGCAGTACCCCCCCTGCGTCCCACCCGCGCCACGCCCGGATTTAATGCGGCGCGGCGCGGCGCGGCGCGACGGGGCTCACCGGCTTGAAACAGGCTTGACACAGGCGGCCGCCGCGGTGGCCCGCTGCCGCGCTTCGGCGATGCTGCTGCCGTTGGCCAGCGCCACACCCATGCGGCGTTTGGCAAAACTTTCCGGTTTGCCGAACAGGCGTAAATCGGAGCGCGGCACGGCCAAGGCCTGTTGCACCCCCTCAAAGGCAATGCCCGCTTCGTCCAGACCACCGTAAATCACCGCCGACGCACCAGGTTCGCGCAAGCCGGTGTCGACCGGCAGCCCAAGAATCGCGCGGGCGTGCAGTTCGAACTCGGAAAACCGCTGCGAACACAAAGTCACCAGACCCGTGTCATGCGGCCGTGGGCTGACTTCGGAGAACCACACTTCATCGCCCTTGATAAACAGTTCGACACCGAACACGCCACGCCCGCCCAGGGCCTCGGTCACCCGATGCGCGATATCGCGCGAGCGTTGCAGCGCCAGCGTTGCCATCGGCTGCGGTTGCCACGATTCAACATAATCGCCATTGACCTGCACATGACCTATCGGCTCGCAGAAATAGGTGTCGACCAAGCCGGTGGCCGGATTGATCGCGCGCACCGTCAACAGCGTGATTTCATAATCGAACTGGATAAAACCCTCGACAATCACCCGGCCGCCCTTGACCCGTCCGCCGGCCATCGCATAATCCCAGGCGGGGGCCACGTCAGCCTCGCTACGGATCACCGATTGGCCTTTGCCGGAGGAGGACATGACCGGTTTGATCACACACGGGTAGCCGATGCCGCCGTCAATCGCAGCTTGCAGCTGCGCACACGACTCGGCAAAGGCATAAGGCGAAGTCGCCACGCCCAGTTCTTCGGCCGCCAGGCAGCGGATGCCTTCGCGATTCATGGTCAGTTGCGTGGCGCGGGCGGTGGGAATCACTTCGGCCACGCCGTCGGCCTCGATCGCCGCCAACGCGTCGGTCGCGATCGCCTCAATCTCGGGCACGATCAAATCGGGCCGCTCCTGCTCCACCAGCGCCCGCAACGCCTGCGCGTCGGTCATGTCGATCACATGCGAGCGGTGCGCCACCTGATGCCCCGGAGCGTTGGCATAACGGTCCACCGCGATCACTTCGACGCCCAGGCGTTGCAGGGCGATGATCACTTCCTTGCCAAGCTCGCCCGCACCCAGCAACATCACCTTGAAGGCGGATGCGGAAAGCGGGGTGCCGATACGTTTCGAGTGGGGCATGGAAATCTCCTGAGGCGGTCAAGCGCAGTCAAGCGCGGGCAAGGCAAGAAAAAAGGGAAAGGGTTTCGGGCAGGATGTTAACACGGGGGCGCCGCGCGATGCGATAGCGAGACCCTTGCAGTTCCCGTCCCGCTCGCGGCCACCCCCGGGCCGGGGCGTGGCGCGCCATGCAAAACGGCGTGCCGGGCAGCACGCCGTCGATCCCGCTACCACCGCCAAAAAACTCTGGGGCATCAGCTACTGCGGCTTACGCCGCGGCACCGCCGATGCAGCATACTGCATCGGGCCGGCTTTCAGCCCAGCAGCTTCACCACCGCGGCCCGCTCCGAGGTGCGCGCGCCGGTCAGCACAAAACCATGCAACTGCCCGGCTTCATCGGTAAACAGCAGTTTGAGACCCGCATCTTCGGCGATGGCGATTTCCCAGGTGCCGACGACGCCGGGCCTGGCGGTATGCACCGAAACCGGATGCGCCGGGGTTTTCACGCTGACCGGCATATGAGAAAACACGATAGGTGTCGGGGTACCCGTCAAAGTCTGCGCCATCGCCCGCCCCGCCGTCATGATGGGCAGCACGTAGGGCATCACGCCGGCTTCATATTCGGCGCAATCGCCCAGCGCATAAACGTCTTTGGCACTGGTCTCGCCGTGCGCATCGACCACAATGCCGCGCTTGATCTCAAGCCCGGCGTCACGCGCCAGCGCAGTGCGCGGACGCAGGCCGACCGCCGATAAAACCAGGTCGGTATCGAGCTGCTCGCCATTGGCCAGCGTGACGCAAAAACCGCTCTCGGCGCGGTCCACCGCCTGCACTGTGGTGCCGAACTTCCATTCCACTCCGGCCGCCTGCAGGGCGGCTTTTACGGCAAGCCCCGCGGCTTCCGGCAACAAAGCCGTGAGCGGATAAGACATTGGATCGACTACCGTGGGTTTAATCCCGGCCGCCAGCAAATCGTTGGCAAACTCGCAGCCGATCAGTCCCGCGCCAATCACCAGCACCCGTTTGGCGCTGGCCACCTGGGTGCGGAAATGGGCATAGTCGAGCAGATCGTTGACCGACAGAATCTGCTGCGCCGCATCGCCGCCAAACGGCAAACGCACCACATCGGCACCCAGCGCCAACACCAATTTGCTATAACCATAACGCCCGAGGCTGGTATCGACTTCATGCTTGCCGGTATCGATGGTCTTCAATTTGGCTTCGGCCAGCAGCGTCATATTGATCTGCTCGACCATATTTTTGGCCGGGCTGGAAACCAGCTGCTCAGCGGTTTTTTTCTGCGCAAACGCATTCGACAACATCGGCTTGGAATAGAAATCACCGTTGTCCTGCGTGATCATGATGATCTGCGTGGTCTTGTCGTATTTGCGGAATTCGCGTGCGACGGTATAGCCGGCAAGGCCGCTGCCTACAATGATGACGGGTTCCATAAGGCTCTGAGGTCGGAAAAGTAAAAGAAGAATTCAAGGCATGGGCGTGATGATACCGCGTGCGCGGCGCGCAGCCGTCAATCGGCGGTGACTTCAAGCTTCACCTGTCGACGTCACCAACCGCGCCGCCCCGCCAGGACTCAAAACTCAAGCCAGTTCCGTCATCTCGAAATCAGACTTGGACACGCCGCAATCCGGGCATTCCCAATCTGCGGGGATATCCTGCCAAAGGGTGCCCGCAGCAATGCCCTCTTCCGGCAGACCCTTGCTTTCGTCATAAATAAAACCGCATACGATGCATTGCCAAACTTTCATGTGAAGCTCCTGATTCAGTCAACTTACTGCAACTCATACCAAACGCCCCGCCCGCTGCCCTGCCGGCGCAAATGCCCCCGTTCCACCAGCGCCCGAAAATGCTGCTTGAGCGTGTTGCGATTGCCTTGGGTCAAGCGCACCGCATCGCCCATCGTCACCCGCCCATGTTCGCGGACAAATTCGACAATCTGCAGAGACAATTCGGGAAGCACGGCCAGCACCAGTTTTTCCCGCTCGACTTTGCGGTTCAAACGTTTTACCTGTTCCGCCAATGCCTTTAAGAAAAAGACCAGCCAGGGCTGCCAGTCCGGCGCCGGACTGCGGATCGTGCCTTGGGTTTGCCGCAGCGCCAGATAATAGGCCTCTTTGCTCTGCTCAATCACCGTTTCAAGCGAACTGTAGGGCACATAGGCATAACCCGCCCGCAACAGCAGCAAGGTCGTCAACGCCCGGCTCAGGCGGCCATTGCCGTCCTGGAACGGGTGGATTTCCAGGAACACCACGACCCAGAGACCGATAAGCAACAAGGGATGCATTTTGCCGGATTGGCATTCGTCATTGAACCACGTCACCAACTCGGTCATTAAACGCGGGGTGTCGAACGGCGAAGAAGGTTCGAACACAACGCCAGGCTGCCGGCCGTCTTGATCGAATGCCATCACACTGCTGGATGAAGTTTTGTAATTGCCGCGATGCCAGGCGTCTTTTTCGCTATGCACCAGTAAATCACGGTGCAATTGTCTGACGTGGTTCTCGGTCAAGAGAATGTCTTGCCACGAGGTGAAGATCAGCTCCATCACCTCGGCATATCCCGCGACCTCTTGCTCGTCACGGGTGGCGAACGATCCGAGCTGAACCTTCGACAAGAACTGTTCGACCTCCCGGTCCGACAGTTTGCTGCCTTCGATACGGGTGGACGAGCCAATGCTTTCGATGGTGGCAACGCGGCGCAATGCCGACAATCGATCAGGCGCAAGGGTGCCCAGCGCGCGCCAAGCACCCTTGAATTCGTCAATGCCGGAAATCAGATGCAGCATCTCCGGCGTGATCTGGATCGTATTGGATTGGAACATACACCCATTAATACACCCATTAACACCCATTTATTGAGCGCCTCTATCTGAGGCACACCCAATAAAACACCCACTTACACCCATTTCTACCTGGCTAAACCAGACCCGCGGCGCAGCGCCGGCCGGCGTGAGATTCGCAAACTGATCTTGATTTACCGTCTCGCAACCCTAAACCACAGGCACATCCGGGATCGGTTCGATCTTGCCCAGCACAAACACAAACGCAATAATCCCGATCACCAGCCCCACCCCAGCCACCAAAAACGCGTTGGTAAACGACTGGGTGCTGCCGACGATATATCCCGTGACCAGCGGCGCGGCCCCGCCCATCAGGTTGTTGACGAAATTCATGATACCGCCGACCGAGCCGGTGCCGCCCGTCGGCGCGATCAGCGACGGAATCGACCAGCCCACCGGGGCGGCTGCGGCCAGGCCGGCCAAGGCAATCGAGATCCAGACAATGGCCCAATGCGGGTCGGCCGTCAGGGTCGCGCCGAATACCGCCAGGCCAAACAGCATGCCGGTCACCAGCACGCTTTTACGCACGCGGGTTTCGTCCATGCCGCGGCCGATCAAATGATCGATCAGCCAGCCGCCGACCAGCAGATCGGACAGCGTGGCGCAGACCCAGGGAATCGCCGCAAAACTGGCCGATTTGAGAATCGACATATGCATGCTTTGCACCAGATAGGCGGGCAGCCAGGTGAGGAACAAATAAAACGAATAACCGTAGGCGCCAAAACCTATGGTCAGGCCCCATACCTTGCGATTACGCAGTAGGTATTTCAGCATGGCGAGGGAACCGGTGCCGCCCGTTCCCTCCGGCGTGGCGCCGCCGGCGCGGATGTATTCGCGCTCTGCGGCGGACAACTTCCTGTCGGCGCTGGGGTCGCGGTAAAACACATAAAACGCGACAAAATACGCCAGGCTTAATGCCGCCGTGACCGCAAAACCCCAGCGCCAGCCCAGCCAGACCACCGCCAGCGCCACCGCCGGGACTCCGATTACATTGGAAAATTTGGCCGCGGCATCGAATAAAGCCGTCGCCAGCGCCCGCTCTTTGCGCGGAAACCAATAACCGGTGGCTTTGGCGTTGGCGGGAAAACCCGGCGCCTCGGCAATACCAAGTAGCACCCGCGCCGCAAAAATGCCGGCGAAACCGCCCGCCAAAGCGGTCATGATGGAGGCCATGCCCCATAGAAAAGCACCGATGCGCCCGATACGAGTCACGCCGAAACGGTCCAGCAACAGGCCGGTCGGGATTTGCAACATGGCATACGACCAGAAGAACGCGCTGAACAACAGTCCCAGTTGCGCCGAGGACAAATGGAAAGCTGTCTGCAACTGCGGACCGGCCACGGACAAGTTGATCCGGTCGAAATAATTGATCAGGACCCCCACCCCCAGCAAGGCGCCGATACCCCAGCGGCGCCGGGGAATACGTGCCACGCCGGAAACGCTGGCGGCGGATGCCGAAGTCGAAGGGTTCATGGGGGTTTCCTTGTCAAAGGTTATCAGGCAGGGAGAGCCGAGCCCAAACTGTGGGGCGCGCGGCAAATCGAGCGGCCCCGGGTGGACTACTGCGCGGCAAGCGCAGTGATGATCTGTGCCACCAACTCATCAGGGGTGGCCGCGATATCGCACAAGATCGCCCGTTCGTCGGCTTGCGGCAGTTCCAGATCGCGGAACTGGCTATCGAGCAGGCTGACCGGCATGAAATGGTGCGTACGGCTCGCCATGCGCGACTCGATCAAGGCGCGTGCGCCGTGCAAGCAGATAAATACCAGGTCGGGGTCGCCCTGGCGCAAACGATCGCGGTAGCGGCGCTTCAACGCCGAGCAAGACAACACCACACGCCGGCCGGCATGGCGGCTGGCGGCCAGCCGGTCGGCCAGGATCGTCAGCCAGCCTTCCCGGTCAGCGTCAGTGAGGGCGATGCCCTGCGACATGCGTTCGATATTTTCCGCCGGGTGGAATTCATCGCCTTCCAGCGATTCGGCCCCAAGCAAGGCCGCCAGGCGTTCGCCTATCAGGCTTTTGCCGCACCCGGCCACACCCATCACGACCAGATTCCGGCCGCTGACGGGAGCTTTTGATGCAGAATTGTTAGCGCTAACACTCATGATTTTTAAAAACGTCCGATTAAGGACGCGATCGAATTGAGCGCGAATGTTAGCGCTAACGTACCGTATCGATCAAGCTGGGGTAACTACCAACCCGGCGACTCTTGCTCGCGACCGCCATCTACACTTAAGCGCCTAAGCCGTGCTGGCCCGCACCCGCAACTCGAAACCGAGATCGCGGCGGCGCGAGGCAGGCTCCTGGCCGTGCAAGGCATCGATCAGCATTTGCGCGGCTTCACGGCCGATGCGATGACGCGGCGTGGCGACCGAGGTCAAAGGCGGATAACTCCAGGCGGAAGCCTCCAGATCGTTAAAACCTGCCAGCGCCAAACGTTGCGGCACAGCCAATCCAACGCGCTGACAATGAAACAGCGCGCCCAACGCCAAATCGTCGTTGCAGCAAAACACCGCATCGCAATCCGGATGTTCGCGCAACAAGGACTCCAGCAGCCTGGCGCCGAGCCCGATCGACGACGGCTGGGGATGCAACACCTCCAGGCGCGGGTCGTAACAACCGGCCGCTTGCAGCGCCTGACGGTAGCCCTGGGCCCGTTTCATCACCCGTTCATCGAGTTGCGCCGCGACATAAGCGATGCGCCGCCGGCCCTGGGCCAGCAAATGATTGGTCAGCGTCTGGCCCGCGTCCGTTTGCGACAGGCCGACACACATACGCTCATCGCCGCTGCCGGATTCGGTCAAGTCCATCATATACACCACCGGCAGCGCCAGTTGCGTCAAGCGCTCGCGGATCGCGGGGGGTTGCCCCAGGCCGGTCAGCAGAATTCCGTCGGGTGCGTGTTCGAGGTAGGCGCGTAACAGGCGCGCTTCTTCGTCGCTGTCGTAACGCGTATTGCCGATCAGCACTTGATAACCCAAGGGATGCAGCACCTCGTGGATACCCGCCAAGGTTTCGACAAAAACCGCATTCGACAGCGAGGGCACCAGCACCGCTACCGTTTTGGAGCGAGCCGAGGCGAGCAGGCGCGCCGAACGATTGGGCACATAACCCAGGCGGTCCACGGCTTCGAGAATACGGCTACGCAAACTGGCCGACACTTGCTCAGGATGATGCAAAGCACGCGAAACGGTGATTGCGCTCACCTCCAGTTGTTCGGCCACCTGATGCAAGGTGATACCGCCATGAGCGCGTGGGCGGGGTTTGCGTGGCATGCGGGACAAGGACTCCTGGGACGGTGAGGATAAAACGGCGGCGCTATTTTATTTCGTTCGCGCTCGCAGCCGGCACTTTACCCCAAGCGGCCAGAATCGCGTGAATGCTGCGCGCATAACCATCGCGCTTGTCCGGGGTTTCGGAATGGTAAGCGCCGACAGCAGCCCAGGTGTTGCCATACTTGTTCATTTTCTGCTTCAACAGCCAGGCGGCGACGTAGACATTGACGCAGCCGTTGTACAGCGCGCTTGGAGCAATGCCATAGCCGGCCAGCGCGGGGAAATGAATGGAATTGATTTGCGCCAGCCCGACATCGATCGAGCCATTGGTATTGTTATGCAGCGCCGACACATGACCGTGCGACTCCTGCCAGACGATCGCACGCAACATCATCGGATTGACGTGCTGATACAAGGCCGCATCGTCGAAACAATCGGCACAAGCCAGACGGCTCCATGCCGACAGCATCAGCACCAAGACGGCGGCCAAATAACCGCGTGAGCCCAGCCAAAGAGAATTCACGAAAACTCCGCTCCGTTCGAAACACCCAGCTACCCAATGGCAACCAACGCCGGAGCACCGACGAGCCCGCGTCAGGCCCCGCCCCGTACAGCTTGCTTCACTCTCTGCGTCGATTCTAACCTGCGCATATTACATGCAGAGGGCGGCGAAACGAAGCATCGGCCACTTAGCCGATCATCTTGATGCTGTTTCAACAACACATTTCGGCAAACGGCCCGCCAAGCTCGGCTGTAAGAAATGACAGCTCATCGGCTCGCGCAATACGACAATATGAATTTGTTATGTTTCTGTCATATTATGCTGCTACGATTCGATCCCTTTGAATTGAACATTTTATCGAGGTTTTTTCAAACTCTCATTTTAATCAGTGCCACATTCATCTATGTATTGACGCGCCGCCTGGACCGACTTGATTCAAGTCGCGCGTTTTCGTCCAAGCCGATACCTCTTTCGAAATACATGACACGCAAAAACACCGCATTGAGTCGGATCGCCCAAGCCTTGCTCGCCGCGGGATTTTTTTTACCGCACGTAGTGCTGGCCCAGGTCACGTTAAATTTCGTCAATGCGGATATTGATCAAGTTGCAAAAGCCATCGGCATTGCAACCGGGCAAACCATTATTGTCGACCCGCGCGTCAAAGGTCAGTTAAACCTGGTGTCGGAGCAACCGGTAGCCGACGATAAAGCGATCAAGACGCTGCAGTCGGCGCTGCGCATGCAGGGTTACGCATTGCTGCAAGATCATGGTGTGTTGAAAGTGGTGCCGGAAGCCGATGCGAAACTGCAGGGGGTGCCGACCTATCTCGGCAACACGCCGACTGCGGCGGGCGATCAGGTTATCACCCAGGTCTTTCAACTGCATTATGAGTCGGCCAATAATTTGCTGTCGGTACTGCGCCCGCTGATTTCGCCGAACAATGCGATCGCTGCGTACCCGGCCAACAATACACTGGTCGTCACCGACTATGCCGACAATGTGCGCCGGATTGCATCCATCATCGCCGGGGTCGATGTGGCGGCTGGGCAAACCGCCGACGTGGTGCCATTGAAAAATGCCAACGCGCCGGATCTTGCGGCCGAAGTGACGAAGATCCTCGACCCCGGTTCCATCGGCGGCACCGACTCAACGCTTAAAATCACCATCCTGCCGGAGACCCGCACCAACTCCCTGGTGATACGCGCGTCGAGCGCGGCACGGCTGCGTGAGGCGGAAGCCCTGATTGCCAAGCTCGATACCTCGACCCGTGAACCGGGCAATATCCATGTGGTGGCATTACATAACGCGGATGCCACGGCCTTGGCCAAGACGCTGCGCGGTATGATGGGCCAAAGCACCGGCAATGACAGTTCGTCCAGCAGCTCGAAAAACGATTTCAACCAGAATAACGGCGGCATGAGCAGCTCCAGCGGCTCGAGTAGCGGCGGCAGTTCGTCGGGCAGCCAAAGTTCCGGGTCGGTTCCGCCCTTGCCCAGCAATTACGGTTCCGGCGGCGGCTCGTCTGGCGGCGGCGGTGGCGACAGCAACTCGTTCGGTTCGGGCGAAGCCAAGGACAGCAGCGACTCAAGCACTCACAACGGCATGAACATCCAGCCCGATGTCGCCACCAACTCACTGGTGATCACCGCCTCCGAGCCGGTCTATCGCAACTTGCGCAACGTGATCGACCAGCTCGACGCACGTCGCGCCCAAGTCTATATCGAATCGCTGATCGTTGAATTGAGCAGCGACAAAGCCGCGCAGTTGGGCGTGCAATGGCAGGGCTTGTTGAGCCTGGGCAGCAATACTTCGGTGTACGGCGGCAGCAACTTCGCCACCACCACCAGCCAGGGCATTGTCAATTTGACCGCCACCGGTTACGCCGCGGGTGCTAACGGCGCGGCAGCCACCGCCGCCTCGACCCTGCTCAACAACGGGCTGAACATCGGCTTACTGCATCAATTCGGCAAATATCTGGGTTTGGGCGCCCTGCTGCAAGCGTTACAGACCAGCACCGATGTCAATGTGCTGTCGACGCCTAACCTGATTACGCTGGACAACGAAGACGCCAAAGTTGTGGTCGGCCAGAACGTGCCTATCGTCACCGGCTCTTATGCCCAGACCGGCACCACCACCTCGGTCACGCCGTTCCAGACCTACGACCGGCAGGACGTTGGGATTACCTTGCATGTGCGCCCGCAAATCACCGCCGGCGGCACCATCAAGCTGCAGATCTATGAGGAAAGCTCGAGCGTGGTGGCCGGCACCGGCAGCGCCACCACCGGCCCGACCATCAACAAACGTTCGATTCAGTCATCGGTATTGGCCGATGACGGTTCCATCGTGGTACTGGGAGGCTTGATCCAGGACCAATACACCAATGCCAACAGCAAGGTGCCCTGGTTAGGCAGCTTGCCGGTGGTGGGCGCCTTGTTCCGCACCGAGAACAAGGACCGCACCAAGACCGATTTGATGGTGTTCCTGCGCCCGGTGATTATTCGCGACAGCGATACCGAGCAGCATATCTCGACCGACCGTTATAACTACATTCGCGGCGAAACCAACGGCTACCAATCGGACAACCAAAATATCCGCGATGAAAAAATTCCCGCCTTGGCGCCTGTCTCCGCCAGCGGAACCGCGACCGGCGGCGCGCCGAGCAACGGCGTAGGCTTGCTGGTGCCGAGCGAAGAAAGTATCAAGGCGCAGCCGGCTACGAAGCCGGCCACGCCTGCGTCGGCACCGTCCGCGGCATCGCAACCGGCGGGGCCGGCCGGCGCGGCATCGGGCGCAACAGGAACGCAGCAGTGATTGCCGCAGACCATCCAGCGGCCGGGGCGGGCTCGAACTCCAGCCCGAATTCCAGTCCTGACTCGGGGATCGGCGTCGGCGGGGCTCCGGCGCCAGCCGCTCAGGCCGCCTCCGGCGTGGCCGCACGGCTATTGCCTTACGGCTTTGCCCGCGACAACCAGATCCTGATTGCGCATCAGCATGCCGATGGCGTCGAAGTCTGGATCAGCGAACGCACGCCACCCGCCGCCATCGCCGAGATCGCACGCAATTTCGGCGCCCTGACTTTGTTGCGCAAACCGGCAGCCGAACTGGCCGCCGCCTTGAGCCGCGCCTACGCTTTGCATGGCGGCAGCGCCGCGCAAGTGGTGGGAGAAGTCGAAGGAGAAGTCGATCTGTCGCGTTTGATGCAGGAGATCCCCGAAATCGAGGATCTGCTGGAATCGGAAGACGACGCGCCTATCATTCGCATGATCAATGCCCTGCTGACGCAAGGCGCGCGTGAAGGCGCCTCGGATATTCATATCGAACCGTTCGAGCATACCTCCGTGGTGCGCTTCCGGGTCGACGGCACTTTACGCGATGTGGTGCGCCCCAAAAAGGCTTTGCACGGCGCACTGATCTCGCGCATCAAAATCATGGCGCAACTCGATATCGCCGAAAAGCGCCTGCCCCAGGATGGCCGCATTACTTTGCGCGTCGGCGGCAGGCCGGTCGACGTGCGGGTCTCGACCTTGCCCACCGGCCACGGTGAACGCGCGGTGCTGCGTTTGCTCGAAAAAGACGCCGAGCGGCTTAATTTGCATGCCTTGGGCATGGCCGCCGATACCCTGGCGATCTTCGACCGCCTGATCGCCAAACCGCATGGCATCGTACTCGTCACCGGCCCCACCGGCTCGGGCAAAACCACCACGCTGTACGCTTCGATTGCGCGCCTGGAAGCCTCCTCGTCGAATATCATGACGGTGGAAGATCCGATCGAATACGACTTGGGCGGCATCGGCCAGACCCAGGTCAACGACAAGATCGGGATGAATTTTGCCCGCGCCCTGCGCTCGATTCTGCGGCAAGACCCGGACATCATCATGATCGGTGAAATCCGCGACCTGGAAACCGCGCAGATCGCCGTGCAAGCGTCGCTGACGGGTCACCTGGTGCTCGCCACCTTGCACACCAACGACGCCGCCTCGGCGGTCACGCGCTTGACCGACATGGGCGTCGAACCTTACCTGCTGGCGTCCAGCTTGCTCGGGGTGCTGGCGCAACGGCTGGTGCGCCAACTGTGCACGCATTGCCGTATCGAGGTTGACGGCGTGTGGCGCCCGGTCGGTTGCGACCACTGCGGCCAAACCGGTTATCGCGGCCGGCGCGGCATCTATGAGTTGCTGGAAATCGACGATGCGATCCGCACCCAGATCCATCAGCAGGCAGCCGACGCCGAGATCCTCGCCGCCGGTCGCAAGAACGGCATGCGCACGCTGCGCGAAGATGCCGGGCGTTGGCTCGGCAGCGGCATCACTTCGCTGGAAGAAGTGATCCGCAGCACGGGAGAACAATAAGCCATGGCGGCGTTCCGCTTTGAAGCGCTGGATCCCAACGGCCGGCCGCAGCGCGGCGTGATCGAAGCCGAAAGCGCACGCGCCGCACGCGGACAATTGCGCATTCAGGGCCTGACGCCGTTGACCGTGGAAGCCGCCGGGCAACATGCGCGGGGGGTCAGGCACGAACGCCTGACCTTCGGCCGCAAGCTGTCGACCCGCGAGCAAGCGCTGGTGACACGCCAGATTGCCAGCTTGCTGGTGGCCGGTCTACCGCTGGACGAAGTGCTGGGCATTCTGTCGGAGCAGGCCGAGCGCGACTATATCCGCGACCTGATGGCCGCGATCCGCACCGAAGTGCTGGGCGGCCATTCGCTGGCCAACACCTTGGAATTGCATCCGCGCGACTTCCCCGAAATTTACCGGGCGCTGGTCGCCGCCGGTGAGCATACCGGCAAGCTGGGCCTGGTGTTATCGCGCCTGGCCGACTATATCGAACAACGCAACGCGCTCAAGCAAAAAATTCAATTGGCCTTCACCTATCCGGTGGTGGTCACGGTGGTCGCCATCGGCATTGTCAGTTTTTTACTGAGCTACGTGGTGCCGCAGGTGGTCAATGTGTTTGTTTCGACCAAACAGCAGTTGCCCTTGCTCACGGTATTGATGCTGGCCGCGTCGAATTTTATCCGCGGCTGGTGGTGGGCTTTGTTGATCGGCCTCGGCCTCGGCGGCTGGACCCTGCGCAAAATCTTGCAGATGCCCGGGCCCCGGCTGGCCTTTGATCGCTGGTTGCTGGGCGCGCCCCTGATCGGCAAATTGGTGCGCGGTTATAACACGGTGCGTTTCGCCAGCACCCTGGCCATTCTGACGGCGGCCGGGGTGCCGATTCTGCGTGCCTTGCAGGCGGCCAGCGAAACCTTGAACAATGTTGCCATGCGCGGCGTCATCGAGCAGGCGATAGGCCGGGTGCGGGAAGGCACATCGTTGTCGCGGGCGCTGGCGGGCACGCAGATTTTTCCGCCGGTGCTGGTGCACCTGATTCGTTCGGGCGAAGCCACCGGCGACGTGACTACCATGCTGGATCGGGCGGCCAGCGGCGAGTCGATGGAGCTGGAGCGGCGCACCATGTTTTTGACCACGCTGCTCGAACCCTTGATGATTCTGGTGATGGGCGGCATCGTCCTGACCATCGTGCTGGCGGTGATGATGCCCATCATCGAGCTGAATCAGATGGTGCAGTAAAAAACCGCGCTGAAGCGGAAGTTCAGCGCATGTAGATAGTGGAATCGGCGCCCGCAGCGGGCATAAACACTTCGCTGCGTACGCCGTGATGCTCGATCACGATGGAGCGTGCGCGCACCTCGGCCAAAGTACCGGCCGTGCCGACTTGCTGATTGATGCCGACCGCATGAACCGGGTCGTCGCCGACGCTGAGAATGGCGGCCACACGGTTTCCCAGGTTCAAGACGCCGAGCAGGTGGATGTCATGGGCGCGATTGTCCTGCTGGCCGCCGAACAGGCGCGCCGCGTCGTCGACCGAGGGCGGGGTGCGGCCGGCCAGCACCGCATCCGAGGTGAGATGGCTTTGGGTGCGTAAGGTCACGGTCCAATAGGTCAGGGTCGCGCACAAAACGCCGAAGAGCACGAGCGACGCAAGCGGTGCGGCAAAATGTGGGGCAAGACGTGGCGGCATAGGTGATGGCATACGAGACGTAAGGCGATTCATAGTATCGAGCAAGCAATGAAATGAGCAATCTGACTTAAAACTGGCACCCATTCTAGCGACAATATGCGAACTAAATTTGTCAGTGCGGCAAACCGGCGCAATTGTTTAGCCGAAGAGCGGTGCAAGCCATCCCAGTAACGCAACTCTAGTTTACCGAGGTCGAATCCGATGCAACTCTACGTTTCCTCCACAACACCTGCTTTGTCACGCCAATGCCGCTCGCGGCCGGGTCTGGCACAGCGCGGCTTTACGCTGATCGAAATGATGGTGGTGATTGCGATTATCGGCGTACTGGCCGCACTGATCGTGCCGAAAATCATGAGCCGCCCCGATGAAGCGCGCCGGGTCGCGGCCAAACAGGATATCGCAACGCTGATGCAAGCGCTTAAATTATATCGCCTCGACAATGGCCGCTACCCGAACCAGGATCAGGGCCTCAAGGCTCTGGTCGAACGCCCGACAGCCGACCCGGTACCGAACAATTGGAAAGACGGCGGTTATCTCGAACACCTGCCCAACGACCCCTGGGGCAATCCGTACCAATATCTGAATCCGGGCGTACACGGCGACGTCGATGTGTTCAGCTATGGCGCCGACGGCAAAGCCGGGGGCGAAGGTAACGACGCCGACATCGGGTCCTGGCAATAAGCGCCGCTTGGCTGCCCGCCCCGTTATCCGCCGTCCCATGCGCTCCAGCCCCGTCATGCGGAAAGCCGCAGCAGCACCTCAAGCAGGTTTCACCCTGCTCGAAATGCTGGTGGTGCTGGTTATCGCCGGCATTATCGCCGGCGTCGCCAGTTTGACGCTGACCCGCAATCCGCGCACCGACCTGCGTGAAGAGGGTCAGCGGCTGGCTTTGCTATTCGAGTCGGCCAACGACGAAGCGCAAGTGCGCGGGCATCCGCTGGCCTGGCAAGCCAACCTGCAAGGTTATCAATTCCTCGAACGCAATGCGGATTCCTGGCGCACCGTGCGCGACGACCTGTTTGCGCCGCGCCATTGGTCCACTCCGATCAACGGGGTGGCGATTCATTATGCCAATAGCGAGCATAGCGCCAGCCAACTGGAGTTCGGCGTCGAGAGCATCAACCTGCCGGCGGTCGTGACACTTTATTCGCCGGTGGGCCAGATCGAAATTGTCGGCACCGGCAACGGCCGCTTTACGGTGCACTGAATGAAACCTTTTATTGCTCCGGCCGATGCAGTGCGGCAACGCGGCTTTACCATGATAGAAGTGCTGGTGGCCCTGGTGATTGTCGCGGTCGCCCTGGCCGCCTCGGTACGCGCGGTGGGCACCATCGCCGGCACCGCGGGCGCCCTGCATCAACGGCTGCTGGCCGGCTGGAGTGCCGATAGCGTATTGGCCGATGCGCGCCTGGGTCATAGCTGGCCGGAACTGGGTACGACCCGCTTTGAATGTTCGCAAGGCGACTTGATGCTGATCTGCACCGAAACCGTCAGCAGCACGCCGAACCCGCTGTTCCGGCGCATTGAAGTGTCGGTCACCCATGACCAGGAAACCACGCGTCTGGCCCAACTTGTAACGGTGGTGGCGAATGAAACCGCTCGACCGCTGTAAGCCCCCGGCCGCGCAATTGCGGCGCAGCGCCGGCTTTACGCTGATTGAATTGCTGGTCGCCTTGACGATCCTGGCCGTGGTCGCCTTATTGGCGTGGCGCGGACTCGACCAAGTGGCACGCGGACGCGATACCTTGGCGCGGGTCACGGAAAATGAGCGGGCCTTGTCGCAGTTATACGACCAGATGCACAGCGACATACAGCAAGCCGCGCGCGACGACGAAATCAGTGCGCCCCCGCTTCGGATCGCGCAACATTCCCTGGAAATCGTGCGCGAATTGCGTTTGCCCGGCCAAACCACACGACTCGAAGTGATCCGTTATCAACTCCAGGACGGGCATGTACTGCGTTACGCCTCGCCGGCACTGGTCACCGTCGGTCAACTGCGCTCGGCAGCCGCACCCGATGCCGATGTCGCCGACTGGAGCACGGTTGACCTGGTCGAAGGCGTGACCGATTTCAGCACCCGCCTCTATCTGCCCCGCACCGGTTGGGTCGACAACAACAGCAACGCGCAACGCACCTTCAACGCCAATCTGAAAGCGCTGTCGCAGCCGGTGGCCGGCGGCGGTCCGATGCCGCGCAGCATCACCGGGGTGGAGTTCAAGATGCATGTCCTGGGGCAGCAAGGCCCCCTCACCCGTGTGTTTCTGGTGGGAGAATGACGATGCGGCGCGCGCCTTCCAAACCCACCGCCGGCATCATTTCCGGCACGCTGCGGCCCCCACAGCGGCAACGCGGCGCCGCGATCATCATGGCCCTGCTGGTGGTGGCCATCGCCGCGACGCTGGTGTCCGGCTTGTTGTGGCGTCAGCAGATCCAGGTGCGCCGGATCGAAAATCAGCGGCTGCGCGATCAGGCCCAGTGGGCAGCCCGCAGCGCGACCGACTGGACCCGCTTTATTTTGCGCACCTCGGCCGATGTGACGCCGGTCGATTACCTGGGCGGCGTCTGGGCCGTACCGATTGCGCCCACCCGGGTTTCCGACGTGCTGGGGCACAACGACGATGACGCCGGTGCCGATGAATCGACCTATTTGTCCGGTTCGATCGAAGACGCGCAAGCGTATTTCAATTTACGTAATTTGATCTGGTCGCCGATGCCGGGCCAATTGGCGCCGAATCCGTCGCAGTTGAAACATTTCCAGCGGCTGTTGCAATTGCTCGGGGTCGACTCGCAACTCGCCGATCCGGTGGCGCAGCGCATGCGTTCCTCGCTGGAAGGCCAAGCCACGCGTTTCCAGCAGGCCGCGGGCGCAGCCTCGGGTGTGATCGGCGCCGCGACCGCGCCGCAAAGCGATGAGGGGGCGTCGGCCAATCGCCCCGGCCTGCAGGACGATGACGACGACACCGCGGCCGGCCGGCCTCTGCCGCCGCTGGACCTGGACTGGCTGCTGGAAGTGCCGGGCTTCACTCCTGAAGCCGTGACCCGCCTGCGCCCCTTCGTCACGATTCTGCCGCTGCCGACTACGGTTAATATCAATACCACCCCGGCGGAAGTGCTGGCCGCGATGATTCCGGGGATGAATCTGTCGCAAGCGCAAACCTTGGTGCTCGGCCGCGACAAAGCATTTTTTATTAATATCGGTGACTTGAGCAACCGGCTGGGCGGCGGCGGCCCGGTCGCGCTGCAACCGGATAACAGCGAACTCGATGTCAAAAGCGGCTTTTTTCTGGTCCATGGCCAGATCAGTCACGAACGGGCTCATTTACAGCGCGACACGCTGCTATATCGCGATTACATCACGCACGCGACCCGCATCGTAAGCGTGCGCGACACTTATTGAAGGACCCCCTTTGAGCACTTTAATCGTTCAACTTCCCTCTCGCGACCCGGCCATAGCAGCGGAGGAATGGGGCTTGCCCGAACTGCCTTTTGTGTTGCTCGACCGGCAGCACAAAGCTTTGCGTACCGGCCGCGCCCATGTGGCGATGTTGCCGCGCGCCGATGCCACCGTGCTGATGATCGCGGCGCGCGACCTGCTGTTGCTGCAAGTCGCGCTGCCGCCGGTGAAGGGACCTCGCTTGATGCAGGCTTTGCCGAATGTGGTCGAGGATCTGCTGATCCAGGACGTGCAAACCTGCCATCTGGCGCTCGATGCAGCGGTTGCCGCCGACGGCCGGCATATCGTCGCGGCCATCGATCGCAACTGGTTTCGTTTTGTGGTCAACACCTTCAAAGAAGCCGGTCATCCGCGCATCAAGGCCGTGCCTATCGTACGGTGCCTGCCGCGACCGGCTGCGCCCGACCTCACTGCGCCCGTGGCCGACCTGCTCGCTGCGGGCGATGCAGTTGAGCCCAGCGCCATCCCCGCGCCCGCGCCGCTGATCGCGGCCATACTGGGGAGCGTCATGCCCACCGCGCCTTCGCTTTGGGCCGGCGCGGTACTGGCCGGGCCCACCCACCTGGAACTGGCCATCGCTCGCGGTGTACACAGCGAACTCGGCGAAGGCATGGCGCTGCGCTCCGATACAGTGGCCAGCACCCTCGCGGCGCTGGCCGGCGACGCACCGCTCGAACTCTATCAACTCAGCGGCATGCCGGGCAGCGAAATTGAAGCAACGCAAGCCCCGGCCGTTGCCGGTTTGCAGATCAAGCCGTTGTCCTTCGAAACCCTGGCGCGAGCCGCACTGGCCTGCGAATTTGATTTGTGCCAGTTCGAATTTGCGCTACAGCCCTGGCGCGTAAGCCGTAGCACCCTCAAGCGCTGGCGCGTGCCGGCATGGCTGGCGGGAGCGACTGTGGCGGTGGCCCTGGTGGCCGCCAATCTCGATTGGTTAATGTTGTCGCGACAGCATTCCGCGATGCTGGAACAACAAGTCGAACTGCTGATGAATACCTTCCCCAAAACCTCGGTGGTACTCGACCCGCCGGTACAAATGACCCGTGAGCTCGATCATTTGCGCACCGCCGCGGGCGAACTGGCCCCCGACGATTTTCTTTCGCTCAGCAACAGCCTGGCACGCTCGCTGGCCCCCCTGCCGCCCAGCGCCATCGCCCAGATCAGCTATAAAGAACGCAGCTTGCAAGTCACTTTCACCCCCACCGCGGAGGTCGACGACGACTTCGCCGCCAGATTGCGCCGCAATGGCTTGAGCAGCCGCCAGGACGGTGCCGTATGGACCATCGGGAGCCACCTATGAAAGCTTTCCTGAACGCGTTCTGGGACGAACGCAACGCTCGCGAAAAAACCTTCATCATGGTCGGCGGCGGTTTTCTGGCGCTGTTCCTCGCCTATCAAATCCTGTGGGCACCGGCCGCCGCCGGCCGCGCGCAATTACACAACGCCGTGCCGCAGATGCAGGCGCAACTGGCACTGATGACCGAACAAGCCAACGAAGCGCGTACGCTCAAGGCCGCGGCCATGAGCGTGGCGCCGAGCGGGCATGCCTTGCTCGACGGCATGAAAGCCTCGCTCACGGAACAAGGCCTGCAGGGTGCGGAATTGACTTCGGCAGGCCATGTGCTGCAACTGCAAGTCAAAAACGTGCCCTTCGGCAGTTGTGTCGCATGGCTGGATCAGGTCAGACGTGAATATAAGGTTCAAGTGGTGGAAGCCCAGGTCACCGCCTTGCCGCATCCGGGCGACGTGAACCTGAGCGCGACACTGCAAGGCATCGAGCCGTGACCTCCACCCTGTTGCCGCACCACGCTTTATGAAACCTTTCTTCACCGCCGTACTACGCGCCCTGCCCTGGTTGGCTGTCGGCTTGGCCGCCTGTGGTGTAACACTGCTGATTCTGGCGCCGGCCGGCTGGGTCACCCCCTATCTCGCGCAAGCCAGTGGCCATAGGGTCGAGCTGATCGATCCGAGCGGATCCTTGTGGCACGGTGAAGCCACGCTGATGCTGTCGGCCGGGCCGGACATCGGCACGCGTGGGGCCGACACGCCGGCACCCACGCTCTTGCCGGGCCGCATCGTCTGGCACACCGCCTTTTGGCCGTTGTGGCAGGGTCGTCTGCACACCGAAATAACTCAGACCGCGGCCATGCAGGACCCGGTCGAACTCGACCTGGACCGGCATCAGGCCACACTGACGGGCGGCAGTTTGAACGTGCCGGCCACCTTGCTGGCCGGACTCGGATCGCCCTTCAACACCCTCGATCTCAAAGGCGATATGCGGCTGGACTGGACGCCCTGCCGGGTGTTCGGCGGTCAGGCATACGGCCAGTTGAACCTGACGCTCACCGACCTCGGCTCACGCGTGTCCCGCGTCAGCCCGCTCGGCAGTTATCGCCTGAATCTCGCCTTGGGCGGACGCGATGCCAGCCTGACCCTGGCCACCTTGCGCGGTCCCTTGCTGCTGGAGGGGCATGGTCAGGCGAGCACCGGCAGTTTCAACTTCAACGGCACGGCCCGTGCCGCGCCCGGCTTTAGCGACGGCCTGGCAGGCTTGTTGAATATTCTGGGTTCGCCCCGCGGCGACGGCATCTATAGTTTGCGCACAATGCCATAATTGCGTTCCAGCAACGGAGGGACCCATGCCAGAGAAAAACAGTCCAGCGGCCGCAGTTCACGGCCTCTTCAGCGATGCGGACAGCCGCCTGCGCTGTACCTGGTGCCAGGCCACGCCGAGCTACCGGCATTATCACGATCATGAATGGGGTTTCCCCGTCACCGACGACCGCCGCCTGTTCGAAAAAATCTGCCTGGAAGGTTTTCAGGCCGGACTGAGCTGGCTGACCATACTCAACAAACGTGAGGCTTTTCGCCACGCCTTTGCTCAATTCGAAGCCGAACAAGTGGCGCAATTCGACGAGCGCGATATCGAACGATTATTAACCGACACCGGCATCGTCCGGCACCGCGGCAAAATCGCCTCGACCATCAATAACGCCCGGCGCGTGATCGAAATACGCCAGGAGTTCGGTTCGTTCGCAGCTTATGTATGGCGCTTTGAACCGGCGCCGCACCAGCGTCCGGCCAGCATCACTCACGAAGCCGTCAAGGCCATGCCTACCACGCCGGAGTCGACCGCACTCTCGAAAGACCTGAAAAAGCGCGGCTGGTCCTTTGTCGGGCCGACCACCATGTATGCGTTTATGCAGGCAATGGGGCTGGTCAACGATCATTTTGAAGGCTGCAGCGTACGCGAGGCTGCGCTGACGGCCCGGGCGGAATTGAAGGTGCCCCGCTGAAAATGCCCTTCAGCGGCTAAGCAAACCCTCATTTGAAAGACAAAAACAGAGCGGCAGATGGGTGGCGACCTCGCCCTCGATGCGCCGCCCAATCACCTTTGCTTACGGCCTGGACGGTGCCTCACTGCCTGAAGCATTGGTAAACAATGCCCTATACCGGTCGGTTTTTTTGAACTCCGCGAGTTTCTCGTCGTACGCCGTCATCAGGGCGACGATGTCCGGATAGGCGGCATTGGAAAATTTCGAGGCCTTGGAAAAAGCATTCGGATAATCTTTGGTAAATAACACGTCGTCGTAATAGTCGGGCGTGGCGCCGCCGCTTACTTTGGCGGCCCACAGACCGGCAACACGATCTTGCGGAAACAATTGAATCGAATCCAGATCCAGGCGGCGCAAATTCGAAACGGTATCCGCCGCGGGTGTCAGCGCGCTGTTGTAGCCTTCATTGACAGTTTTGTCCTGCCCCGGAAAAACGTTCCAGAAATCCGCGTTATAGGCTGCGCCACGCACCACACCTACGCGTAGATTATCGCGTTTGGCATCTTCCAGGCCATGAATCGTGTAGCGTTGCTTGGTGGTCTTATTGGTAAAGAACACGTAAGAAATCTGCCAAACGTTATTTTTTGGGAAATAAGCATAGTCGCGTCGGTCGAGCACGCTCGATACCGCAAAACCGATATCGGCATCCCCTTTCTTTAACGCAAGCTGGCAGCGGGCGAAGGGTTCAATGTCCACCACAAACGGCACTTTGAGTTGGCCGAAGATTTCTTTCGCGACATCAACGTCGATTCCCGCCGGAACCGTATTCTCAATATAGGAATAAGGAGGAAGCGGCGCGCCGCAAATGGTCAATGTGTCACTGGCGCGACATACACCCGCAAACATCGCCATCGTCAAAAATATCCACTTCGCCGTGCCGTTCAGCATCATTTTGCAATACGTAGAACCTACTCGCATGTCTTACTCGCCCACAGTACACTTATCCTCAAATGGTATACCAGTAAAAGGCCAGCGCAGCCGGATTTATTCCAAAAATCGCCCCCGCAGGTTGAAATGCCAAGCCGTCCGGCGCAACCACCAGCCGGCCCATATCGATCCCCGCCGCGCCGTGATTTGCATCGAATCAATCGGTATAACCTGGGGCATTTGAAGTAGCTAGACTTCCTGAAAAATAGACCAACATTCAGGAAGCCAGGCGATGGTAGCGAAAATTTTTTCTATGCGCGGCATCAGGGCGGCAGTTGGATTGGCGGCGGATACCCGGCTGCCGGCCGCGGTGCGGCAATGAATTCGAACCTGGCTGACTCAGCGGAGTCGCCGGCGCGGGAGGTGCACGGCGAGCGTGAGCCCGGACACCCTCAAGCGGAAGAGCACAATACCCTCGCCGTCGCCGCCTCGCAAACAATCATGCCGGCTCCGTTGCTGGCGCCGCTGCAACCACGCTCTCCGCGTGTGTCACTGGCACAACCGGTAAGCGATAACGCAGCCGGGTATTCCACTGGAACTCGCGCCCCTCTGAAGCATCTCGGGCCCGACGCGCTGGAAACCGCGCGTCACCTGCTACGCGCCCGTGCCGCAGTTGCTGGATCACCTCAAGCGCCGCGGCAAACCCGGCGGTTGGCAGGTGCATTAAGCGGGCGCCCGCTTAATCTTGCGGCGGTCCTGCCCGGCACCGGCCGCACCATCAACCGGCCGTTGCGGCCGGACGTCCCGGCGCGCGCCGAATCCGATACGCCAGGCGCGTCCGACCCGATGCTGAAGGAAGCCTACGAACTGACGAACATCGCCCAATCGATGTCGGCCAGCCTGCAACGGGCGGAGATCTCACTGTGGCAACGGCCCGCGCCGTCCACCGCGCGACGCTGGGCCACCCAGGCGATACCGTGGCTGAAACCGGTGCCGCTGCATGAAATAGCCAGCCTTGCCGATAAGCCCGGCAAGTCGCCGAAACCGCGCAAAGAAGTGCCTGTCACCAGCGCTGGCCGGGAGGAAATCGCCCAGGGCGCCGAGGCCATGCTGACTCGGGTCGAACAACGCCGTCAATGGCTTGATGAGTCGGTGGTCGAATTGACCCATGCGCGTACTCAGCGCGACCGAGCATTAAGCGCGGTGGAGACGATCAGCTCGCAGCCGCCTGTGCCGGTCGGAGCCGCCGCCTACACACCGTTGCAACTGGCACAGGCACAACTGAGGCAGGCGCAGACGCGGGTGCAACGGGCTCGCGGTTTAATGCATGCCGCAAAAAATTCCTTGCATCAGGTGATTCACAGCACCGACCTGTTGGCATTGATCAGCTTGAGTGAGATGTCGGATCAGGCCGATCACCGTCAGGCATTTTCGCGGCAACGGCTGGCGGATCTCAAAGCGCGGACAGAAACGCTGCTGACCCAAGCCGGCGACCGGCGCGCGGCCATCGAACTCGAATTGGCCGCGCACGCCGAAACCAAGCAGACCTTGCTCTCGCTCGATCATGATCTGCTGCAGGCCGAGCAGACCGCGACCCAGGCCGAAGCGCGCTTGACCAAGTTGAGCGCCGAGCTTGCCGCCTTGCCCCAAACCAATCGCGGCTCGTCGGCCGCCTCGCGTAAAGCGGCCGTGCTGCTGGATGAGATCAAACTGACCCAGGGCACCTTTGAGTGCGCCGCCCAAGTGCAACAGCGTTGCCAGGAACGCTTGCGGCAGGTCGACGCCGAGTTCGCCGAACTCAGTCAAAACATCGACCTGTTAATGGCGCAACGGTCCCGGGAAGACCGCCGTTGGCATGCCGCCGACGGCAGTCTGACGGCGCTGCGCGAGGTCTCGTCACACCTGACGGGGCCGGACGAAGCGGCGCCCAAGACCACCGGGACGGCCGCCGTCGAGGCTCGCCGTGACCGGGACGCCATCGAAGCGGTGCGGCAACGTTTCGTCGCCCACCAGACCGAGGCCGCTCATGCATTCGGCCCCTTGGCCGGAACACTGCTGGAAGATGCGCTGAAATCCCTGGCGCTGCTGGTGTCGTCTCCCGCTTCACCAACTCCGCTGTCGGCACACATGGTGCTGGAAATTGTGACACGCGCGCTGGCCGACATTAACCCGGACGCGGACCAGGCTGCGCGCATCCTGAGCACGCTGAGCCGGCAGCCCGTGACACACTGGGTCGAGCTTGCGGCGCAACAGGCCAATCCGGCAAGCCCGAATGCCGCCGCGACAGACCAGGTATCGCGCGACAGCATCGCCTTCTGCCGCAAGCTGGCGACGCTGCCGCGCGGCACCGACCTGCTGCATCTGCTGTCGAGCGACGCCGCGTCGTCGCCGGACGCGTCCCGCTCGCGGGCGCTGCGCGTGTTCTGGAACGCCGATCAAGCGCAGTGCGGCGAAACCCATGCCGAGGTCAGGGCATGGCTGCAGCAGGCGAAACAGGTAGCCCGGGCCAATGTGAAGGCAGACACGACCACCGTGTTCGACGACGTCGACCATGCGGCCTATAACGCCGTGCGCAACGGCTATTTGAGCTACCTGCCCGGCACCGCCTACGACCAGCACAACCAACGCCTGCAAAAGGCGCTGGTGGAATGGGTGATCCGCGCGGCGGCATCGGCCGCGCCGGGAAGCGAGGCCGCTCGCTGGCGCCGCCTGGTGCCGAATCTGAACAAGACGCCGTTCGCCAAGCGGACGTTGAACCGCGCCTACGCTGTCGGTGAAAGCATGGGTCAGGAGTCGCCGCGCAAACAAGTGGATCGCGCAGTCACGCGGCGCATCGCCGCACTTGAACGTGTGATCGCGGCAGCGCTGGAACACCATGGGACGCCGGAATCCAAAGCGGCGGCCGTCGCGGCGCAAGGTGTGGTCGACCACCTGAAGCAGCTCGAACAACGGGGCTCGCATTTATCGCAGGTCAAATTGCGGGAGGCCGACGTACAGCATCTTCGCCGGCGTCTGGCGAACGAGGCGCACCAGCGGCACCTGACACGCCTGTCGAGCGCGGCGACTGCGGCGGCCGAGGCCGGAACAGCGCAAGCGCCAGGGGTACTGCGCAAGCCCGCACCGGTCGAACTGCCGACGTTCTTTACCGACGTCTGCAAAAACGGGCTGACGGCTTACGAGGCGCTCAATCGAATCGAAGAGCATTTACGGGACGTCCTGCCTGCATCGTTATTGCCGGCGGAACCCGCCGACAATAACGATGCAGGCTCGCTCGATGAGGACTTGACCGCCGCGATCCGCTTGTTGAAAGAGCAACACCTGGGCGACCGCAACGACATCATCACCTTCTTCAAGCCTTTTATTTTAGGCAGCCGCTTGCGCGACCGTGTGCGACTCGGCGGCGGCGGCACTCTGGGTTTAAATTTGCCGAACCTGCCTTACGGCACCGCCTCGCCCATCGCCTCACCGATTTTCACGGCCGAAGTGTCGCGCGGCGACGAAGCGTTCGTGCAATTGTTCATGCCCATCCTCGGCATGGAAATGTCGTTCGGCCGGGCGCGCACCGATGCGCAAGAGGCCACCGTCGGTGTTGCGGTCGGACCGCAAATCGTGCCGGGAGTATCCTTGCAGGGCACCTTCACCGCCCGCGTTGCGAACCAGCATACGCGCACCGAATCGACCTTGATACGCTTTCTGCGAAGCCGTCACAAGGACGACGAGATGCGCGGCAATATGCTGCACGCGTTGGTCAGCATGGTGCAATGGGATCTCCATGAGCCGCAACAAGGCAGACCCTACCGCGGCCCGCTCGAAGCCATCTTCGGCCGCAACCCGGCGGTGGTGATCAGCCAGGTCCAAGGCGTCACGGACACCACCACCCTGACGGCGCGGGTCTCCGCCCGGCTGCCGTTTACCCGCTTCAACGACGCGCACGGCGTGGCACAAACCATCAACATCGAGCCCTCGCTCCTGGTCGAAGCCGAACGCACGCGTGACCGACGTGCCGAGGAAGGCGGCCACGTCAGGATAAATGGCAGCAAGAGCGACAACGCGCAACAAAGAGCCGCCGTCACCTTCAACGCGAACCTGGCGCCGATCACGATGCAACCGGTGCCGCTGGACGTCGACGCAAACGGCAATGCACATGCCGGCGAGATCCAACGCGAATCGCTGCCGCTGCAACTGGGCCTCACCCGCGATCTGGCTTTGGCGATAGAGCGACACGAGATTTCACGGTTCCTGATCGACGACAAACAGGATGCCGACCTGGATCGCCATTATTTCACGCCCGTGGATATGCTGGCGGAGATATCCGGCAACCGCGAAGACTGGCTGATGCGCTGTATCGAAACACTCGAACCGGATGGCCAGGGCGAGAAAGACAACCCGGACAACCGAACCCGCGCGGCGATCCTGCTGGATCAGTTCGAGCACGAGATCGAAAGACTCGGCAAAACCACCCACTATTGCCAATACAACGTCAACTATTCAATGAAAGGAGCCGCCGGCGCGAACATCGACGGCTATCGTGCATTGGGCGAACTGGCACGCCAGCGCGGCGATGCTGACGGGATGCGCAATGCACAGCAAGCCATCGACGAGATCCTGTTGCTGCGCAGCACTTGGCGCCCCCTGATGCTGATCGTGCGCGAACGCGCGCGCGACTCAACCACCTACGGCTGGCGCAGCCTGGTGCGCTGGCAGCGCATCTTCAACGTCGACGGGCAGCGCACCGCGGCGCAATTTCCGCCGCCGTGAAACGGGCCTGATTATCCCTTGTTCGGCCGACTCGGTTACGCGGCGAAAGTTTTACGGCGACGACGGAATATTGTCGCGCTTGCGGATTCTGGCCAGCGTGCCGTCCCGGCTCATGTCGGCCAGCGCCGCATTAAATTTGGGTAGATCGTGGAATAGCGGCGAGTGCTTGCCGACGAACAACAAGTACTGAAACTGTGTCAACGGTGCTCCGACCGGCACGATCTGGTCTTCAAGCGCATTCTCTTTCAGCGTCACATTCATCGAAGCATCGTCATCGAGCGTCAGGTCATATTGCCCCTCGGCGACCAGCCTGGCGCTTTCGGCAAGCGAGGGTTTCCAATCGACCTTATGCTCGGTCAGGTTCGATTTGACCCAGCCATTGCCGTTGAAACTGACGATGCTGTAATCCTTGAGATCGTTAATGCCGCGTACGGCCAAAAGCTTGACCAGATTGGGATTCTTGCGCGCAGCGAAGGCGTGGAATTCTATGGTTGCCAGCACGGTCTGCGCCGGCAAGGCATAACTCAGGCGCTCGGGCGTCGCCAGCGTGATCATGCCGTCCGCCATGCCTTCGCGCACCAGCGCCTGGGCGCGCGCCCACGAGTAGACGGTGTGCTGTACCGTTACGCCGGTGCGTCGGCCGAGTTCATCCGCGATGTCGATCCAGGCGCCCCGTGCCACCGCGTTTTCCTGATACGAAAACGGGGCGTAGTCGAAATACACCATCTTGAGCACTTCGTCCGCCCGGCATGGCGCGGCAATACTCGCGGCCCACAGTAGCGCCAGCGTATAGATAAAACGAAAATAGGACCTGTTCGCCATTCGCCTTCCCGGGATATTCCAGTTCAATTAAGCCCACCTGCCAAGTACACGGAACCCGCGCCAACCACCCGGGCAATCCGCTCGATCGGGTAACGGCGTTCAAGAATACTGCATGCGTCGGCGCGGTGTTGCGTTTGGCTATCGGATAAACGGGCAAGTCCCCAGCGCCGTCTTGATGACCCCCGACATCAAATCCCGTTGGGTCGAAAGGGAATAGATGTCTTCGGCAAATTCCTTGCCCTGACTCTTATCGAACACCAGCGGCGCCAGGATCCGATCGCCGACGATGCGGCCCACCAGCGCGCGGGCAAGTTCCAGGGTGGTGGCCGCCTCGGACACGATCATGTTGGTGTCCCGCAAAGCGGGTTTCATGAAGGCCTTGACCAATTGTTCATGCGCGCTTTCCTGCGTCAGCGGCCAGATCACGGAGACCACCACGTAGAGTTGGTCCCACTGGGCTTCGGTGAACATTGCCTTCCAGCCGACCAGGATTTTACTGAACACCTCCACTTGGTTCTGGGCCGCCGCCGTTTGCAGCACGGAGATGTGGGAATTGATCGTCGCCGTATAGGCCTTGAACGACGCCAATCCCGTGAAATCCGTCTGGCCGCCGATCAGTGCTTCGATATATTTCATCGAATTGACAATGATGTTTCTGGCCGCGACACCGAACGCGGGATTGGTGACGGGTATCTCGTTGATGGTCTGGGCCACCGCCAGCACCTTGTCGCGGTAGGCAACCAGGCCCGGCAGCCATTGTTTGTCCTTGCTGTATTGAGCATAACCGGAGATGATCGAATAGATGCCGAGCGGAATATGGCAAAGCGCTTTGGCATAGTCGTAAATCGGGTCGGCGCTTTCCTTGATGAAAGTGGTGCGCTCGTCGACCAGCAGCGTGTAGCGGCCGCCGTCGTAGGTGGCTTCCGTGTAGAGGAACGGGTAGATGGCATGCCCGTACTTGACGATATTGGCGGCATAATTTTCCCGCATCGTCGCATCCATGTCGCGGATAAATTCACTGGCTTGCGCCACATTATCATGGGCCCAGGTTGCGGCCGTAGACGGGTTGGGGGGCGGATAACCGTTGCTGGAATCGATAGACATTGAGGTCATGCTCCTGGTGTGGGTCGAAGAAGAAATCGAACTGAACACTAAAACACATGCTCGGCCAGCGGCAGGCTGAAGCAAAACGCGCTGCCGGCACCCGGCGTGGAAACCACCTCCACCGTGCCGCCGACATGTTCCAGCTCCCGCAGACAGGCACCCAGGCCGATACCGCGCCCCGACACTTCGGTGACTTGCTCGCGGGTCGACAGCCGGTCGGTAAAGATCAGCCGCAGAACTTCCGCCTCGCTCAAGCGAGTCGCGGTCTCGGCGGTGATCAGCCCCCGCTCGACCGCCTTGACGCGGATCTGTTCGGGGTCGATGCCCCGCCCATCGTCGCTGATGCTCAAGTGCAAACGCGCGCCGCTGCGTTCGATGCGGCAGTGGATCCGGCCGGATTCGTGCTTGCCCGCGGCCAGCCGGCTGTCGGCATCTTCGATACCATGATCGATACAATTGCGGAACACGTGCACCAGCGACTTGCAAAACGGCCCCAGGATGCGCGGATCGACAGGCACATCGTCGCCCTCATAACGGATCGGTTCGATCTTGCGGTCCAGCCGGGCCGCCAGTAGTTCCGCGGGACTGAAATGCGGCACCAATAGATCGTGCAGCGACCGGTAACGCAAACGGCGAATCGCGTCCAGCAGCACCTGTGTTTTCTGTTCGCTCAAAGGCAGCAGGGCCGTGGCGCGCGCTTCCAGTTGGTCGATGCGCTCGACCGCTACGCTGACGGTTTTGCCTTCGGCAAAGTAGTCCTCGCCCAGCGTTTCCCGCAACAACACCAGGTCGGATGCCAGCGGTTGGGCCAGATCGACTTGCGCCAGTACGCGCCGAATGTCCTCTGCAACGAAGCCGTCGGCGCCATCGCGCAAAGCGGCCAAACGGCTTTCCAGCTCATGCAGCCGACGCGGTATGGAGGGCAAGCCGTCCTGCGCAAACAGCCCCTTGTAGGTATGAATCTGCCGATAGATCTCGGCCAGGGCAGCCGATGACGCCATCTCATGCGCCGCCTTGCCCGCTGCGGCTGCGGCGTCGGCTTCATCCAGCAGCGCCGGCAAGGCAAGCGTCTGGAACTGCTGCCACGCATCCAGCGTATCGAGCAAGTCGTTGCGGTTTTCCATCGCGTTGACGATGAATTCGAGCCGCTGCCGTTCCTGCCGCACCTTTTCCTGCAAGGCTTTTTCGTCGCTGATGTCGGTGAGGATCAACATCATCCTGCCCGCACCAAGATATTTATACTCGGCGCCATAATAGCGACCGCCCCACTCATACTCGGTCGGCAGCAGTTCCAGGTAGATGCTGCGGCGCAATTCGTCGCTGCCGCAGGCAAACACGCGCTGGAAGTTTTTTTCGATGTAGGCCTGTTGCGCGGCGTCATCCGGAAACAGCAGCACATGCAACGCGGCGCCCGCGATAGGCCGGCCGAAGATGCGCTCGCATTCATGGCTGTAGTCGGGGCGTACGCGCAGATCGTCGTTGAATGCCAAAAAACCCTGCCCGGAGTTATTCAACAGAACGGCGGTACCCGCCAGCGCCGCAGTCGTTTCCTGTTGGGCCAGGCGCAATGCCTTGGTACGCTCGTCCACGCGTGCTTCCAATTGGCTGGTATGGGCGCGCAGCGCCTCCTGCATTTGCTGCAAAGCCAGCAGCAATTGCGCCGGCTCGTTGCGTTCGCTGCCGCCATTGACGTTGCCGGTCAAGTCGCCGCCCGCGATCCGCTTGGCCACCACGATGGAGGCATTGATCGGTTTGAGAATACTGCGCGTCAGCAGGCGCGCCAGCGCGACTGCAACCAGCAAGGCGCAGCCGAGGCTGATGCCGACCAGGTAACGGGCTTGGACGCCTGCATCGGTGGCACGGTCGGCGGCCAGCTTGTTTTCCTTGGCGTTAAAAGCGATCAGCGACTCGATAGCCGGGTCGAGAGCATCCGCCGCGGTACTAACGGAATCGAACATCTTGGCAAAGGCGTCGTCGAGCTTGCCTTGGCTGACCAGTTGCAATGCGTCATCTTCGGCGGCGAGCCAGCTATCGACGCGCTGCGTCAGCGTGGCATATTGCTTGGCCTCGTACGGCGTCTCGACGTAATCCCGATACTTGCTCACCCACTCTTTGAGCTTGCCTACACGTTCGAGGCGACCCGCCAGCACCTGTTCCCGTGCGGCGCGTTCGGAAGTCGCGCCGGCGAGGTCGGTGGCGGCCCCGATCTGAGTAATATTGTCGCGAATATTTTGTATCAGCGCGCTGCTCTGCATCCGGCTGTTGACCTCAAGCGAGGCCTGGTTCAACTGTCCCACCGAATGCAAGGCTGCGCCGCCCAGCACCACCATCAGCAGCAGCATGATGCCGAAGCCGATGATCAAGCGCGTGGAGATGCGTAGGTCGTGGAAGAATTTCATTTCGATCAGTCAGCTACGCCATCCGCCTCAACGCGATTGCGTCCGCCGCGCTTGGCGCGGTAAAGCGCGGCATCGGCCCGTTCCAGCAGTTCGGCTACCGAGCCTGCGCTTTGCCTTGCAGCCACGCCAAACGAACAGGTTTCGCGCCGGTCGCCGGACAATACAGCGCGCTCGACAGTGAGTCGCAGATGCTCGGCCAGGCTGAGCGCACCGTCCATGTCGGTATGCGGGCAGACGATCAGGAACTCCTCGCCGCCCCAGCGGCTCACCCAGTCCGGCTTGCGCACATTGCCGGCCAGAATTGCCGCCACGGCCTGCAGCACCCGGTCGCCAAGCAAGTGACCGCAGCTATCGTTGACCGCCTTGAAATGATCGATGTCAACCAGAATCACCGACAAAGGCTGCGCGTAGCGCTGCGCACTGTCGCATTCCCGCGCCAGGATTTCGTCGATCCGGCGGCGATTTAATAGGCCGGTCAAATTGTCGGTCGCCGCCGCTCGCTCCAGTTCGCGGCTTTTCAGCGACAGCTCGGCATGCGCTTCCGCCAAAGCGTTCTGCGCCGCCTTGAGCTGCGAGACGTCGACCGCGACGGACGACTTCACCATGCGGCCGTCATGCCAGGGGATCAAGGCCTCCTGTAATTGGTACCAGCGGTTATTGGCTTCGTTGAAATGTTCGAAAATCAGCGGCACTCCGGTCGGTCGGCCGGCCTGTGCCAACTCTTTTCGCTTGCAGAAGATACAGGGCGAGTCCTGCTGATAGATCGCCTGATGGCAGACTTGCCCCACCGCCGCCCCCGTCATGTGCCGCATCGCGCGGTTGACGGTGAGCAATTTAAGCGTGTCGATATCGACCACATACGTAGGGAAAGGAACCACATCCAAGGCGGAATCCCAGGCAAAGATGGGGTCCAGCGCATCCGGGCCGACCGGCGTAGTCATCACCGACTCACGCCTTGAGTTTGATTGCGCGTTCGAAGGCTTCCTTCAGCTTGTCACGCTGGATGGGCTTGATGATGTAACCGATCGCACCGGCATCCAGCGCGTCGAGCACCATGCTCTTCTGGGCATGCGAAGTCGCCATGATGATCCTGGCATCGGGAAAGGACGCGAGGATGGCCCGCGTCGCATCAATGCCGTTCATATCCGGCATGGTGATGTCCATCGTCACGACATCGGGCACGTGCTGGCCATACTTCGATATCGCCTGCTCGCCGGTCTCGGCGGTGGCGACAACCCGGTGACCCAGTTCCTCGATCATGACCATGAGCTTTTTCTGGCCCATCAGCGAATCGTCCACCACCAGGACATTTAAGGCGAACGTCATGATTCTTTTCCTTTCGATACGTTAATTGGTTCGTCAAACAATTCGCGAGATCCGACAAAATCAATTTCTACCGCGCCGACATCCGTAGTCAACGAAATGCGGGCAAACATTGCATTATCGGGGCGGTGAATATTGTGAGGTTCGTGAATCACTACCGGCGGCGACAAGGAGGTGGTCATGCCATATTCCTCGAGATCGGCAAGGCAATGCCCGAGGATGATGTTGGCAAATTCGACCGCAGTTTCCCTGATATATATTTCCTGTTCGTCCTGCTTAATGATCATATCCGCCGTATCGACGCTAAATAGACGGAACAATAATGTTAGCTCAAAACTCATTACCACCAAAATGTTGAGCGTGCCGCCCAGGGCCACAATCACCGTGACCTCGCGCAGCGCCAATACGGCGTAATTGCCTAATGCCGTTTCAACGCCGACGCAGGTAACGTCATATTCCGCCTGCAGGTGCGCCTCCGTCCGCCGCAGCACCGAGCGCATGACTTTAGAGAGGTTATCGCCCATATCCGCAATCTCACTCGTTTGATTGTATGGCTGTGCCTTTCGCTACCGGGGCAGTCGCATTCCTTATGCAATTCCAACACCGCAGGTCCGTGCACATCATTACCCGCGGGTGGCATATCGAAAGGCCTAACCGAGACTATGCGGTAAATTGGAATGGCGCAAATGCTACTGGTTCGCCACGTTATGCTCCATATTTATACCCGCCCCGCTCTCCGACAGCCAAGGCCGATAAGCATGTTCCACGGTACAGATTACATAGTGATAGCGATACGAGGCTAAAAGGATAGCGAAGCCAATATTTATTGACGGATAATATTTCCAATTATTACGCCATACTGAATTTGACATTATTTAACAATTCGGTGTGCAATCGGAAGCAGTCCCGCGCTCACTGAATCGGCCAAAACGAAAGGACCTGGCCGCTAAAGCCAAGTTCTTTTTTAATGTGCCGCCTAGATTAATCTTGCGCGCGTCGAGCAGATCCTGGCGGACATCGACGACGCGGACCACCAGGCCCGGGACACGGACGAACTGCGCGGCCACCTCAAGATCGGTGCGTCGTCGAGCTTTGCAACCCGGGAACTTGTGCCCCGGCTATCTCGTTTCATGACACGGCATCCCGAACTGAATGTTGATATATGTATCGATGACCAACGGCAAGATCTCGTTACCGAGGGTATCGATCTGGCATTGCGTGTGGGTACTCTGTCCGATTCGGGCACAGTGGCGCGCCGCATTGGTTGCTGGCCCCTCGCTTTGGCTGCCTCGCCAAGCTACCTTCAAGCTATGGGTACGCCACAGGTACCGGGCGATTTACTGAGCCATCGGCTTATCAGCAACACGGTCAGCGGCACCAAGCTCTGCAGCTTTCGGCGAGGTGGACACGTCGAGTCGATCCGGCTGACCAGCCGCCTGACCATTTCCATCAACGAAGTCTGCATCGCCGCAGCGGTGGCCGGATCCGGCATCGTCTATACCGGCATCCTGGCCTTGCGCCGGGAGCTCGATGACGGAAGTCTGGTTCAGGTACTGCCGGATTGAGATGTCGGCGCATTCGAGGTCCATGCCGTGTTTCCAAGCCGGCGGGCAATCAAAGCGTCCGCGAGAGCATTCGCCGATTTTCTGGTGAGCGAACTGTCGGACCCGGAAAAATTGAGTCGCGATGCCGGCGCATGATTGCGATGTCCGTCGCTATGCCGGCTCGGTTACACAGGAAGTACACAAATGGAAAAGGCCCCACAGGTATAAAACCCGTGGGGCCTTGTCTTTACTGGTGGGCCCGGTCGGACTTGAACCGACGACCAAAGGATTATGAGTCCTCTGCTCTAACCAACTGAGCTACAGGCCCGGTCTGTTGCCGGCATGCCGTGAACTGCGATGGATAATAATCGCAAACGCTCGCAAACCGCGCGAACGTTTACCCATCGAGCGCGACTTTAGTTGCCTTCGAGGAACGATTTCAGCTTATCGGAGCGGCTTGGATGACGCAGCTTGCGCAACGCCTTCGCTTCTATTTGACGAATCCGCTCACGCGTCACGTCAAACTGTTTACCGACCTCTTCAAGCGTGTGGTCCGTGCTCATTTCGATACCGAAGCGCATACGCAAAACCTTCGCTTCACGCGGGGTCAGCGAATCCAATACGTCTTTCACCACGTCACGCATGCTGGCATGCAACGCTGCGTCCGAAGGAGCGACAGTATTGGTGTCTTCGATAAAATCGCCGAGATGCGAATCGTCATCGTCGCCGATCGGTGTTTCCATCGAAATCGGTTCCTTGGCGATCTTCATGATCTTGCGGATCTTATCTTCCGGCATTTCCATCTTTTCGGCAAGTGTCGCCGGGTCTGGTTCGAGGCCAGTTTCCTGAAGGATTTGACGGGAAATACGGTTCATTTTGTTGATCGTTTCGATCATGTGAACCGGAATCCGGATCGTGCGCGCCTGGTCGGCGATCGAACGCGTGATGGCCTGACGGATCCACCATGTCGCGTAGGTCGAAAACTTGTAGCCGCGGCGGTATTCAAACTTGTCCACCGCCTTCATCAAGCCGATATTGCCTTCCTGGATCAAGTCGAGGAACTGCAAACCACGGTTGGTGTATTTCTTTGCAATCGAGATCACCAGGCGCAAATTGGCCTCGGTCATTTCGCGCTTGGCCTGACGCGCTTTCAATTCGCCCGCCGCCATCTGCCGGTTGGTTTCCTTGAGATCCTTCAGCGGCAGTACCACACGCGCTTGCAAATCGATCAGCTTTTGCTGCTGCTCGCAGATTGCCGGGATGTTGCGAATCAGGATAGTGCTGTAGGCATTACCTTCATCGACAACTTTCTGCGCCCAATCGAGATTGGTTTCATTGCCCGGGAAACGCGTGATGAATTCGCCGCGCGGCATGCCGCACTTGTCGACCACCGTATGCAGGATCTGACGCTCGACCTGACGCACTTCGTCGACTTGCGCGCGCAAGGTGTCGCACAAACGTTCGACGGTACGCGCGGTAAAGCGAATCGACATCAGTTCGGCCTGGATCGACTCCTGGGCCTTGAGATAGGCTTTGGACTTATAGCCTTCCTTCTCGTAGGCACGGCGCATCTTGTCGAACCATTCGCTGATCTGCGAAAAACGGTCGAGCGCATCGCGCTTGAGCTGTTCGAGTTGAGCGGCGTTAGCGGACGCGGCGGCAGCACCGTCATCGTCCTCTTCTTCCTCTTCCTCGACGGCTTCGACTTCTTCTTCGGCAGGCGCAGTCTCGATTTCTTCGGCTTCGGCAGCGGTGAAACCATCTGCATCGGCGGCGTTCGGGTCGATCAGGCCGTCAACCAATTCGTCGATCCGGATTTCTTCGGACGCAACGCGCTCCGCCATCGCCAGGATATCGGCAATGGTGGTCGGACAGGCCGAGATGGCTTGCACCATATGCTTCAGACCGTCTTCGATGCGCTTGGCGATTTCAATTTCGCCTTCGCGCGTCAGCAATTCGACGGTACCCATTTCGCGCATATACATGCGCACCGGGTCGGTGGTGCGGCCGAATTCGGAGTCGACGGTCGACAGGGCGACCTCGGCTTCTTCTTCGACTTCATCGTCGCTGGTAGCAGCCGGCGCGTTGTCGTTCAGCAGCAGCGTTTCGGCATCGGGGGCCTGTTCATAAACGGCCACACCCATGTCATTGAAGGTGCTGATGATGCTTTCGATCGCTTCGGTTTCGGCAAAGTTATCGGGCAAGTGGTCGTTGATTTCCGCATAGGTCAGGAAACCACGTTCCTTACCCAGCTTGATCAGCGCGCGCAACTTCGCACGACGTTCCTCGAGTTCCTCTGCGGTGCCGGGTTGATGCGATGCAAACGCGTCTTTCAGCAGAGCTTTCTCTTTAGCGCGGCGATCGCGTGCCTTGAGTTTCTCGACCTTGACTTCGGGCACTGCGACCTGGGGCACTTCGTCCCCGACAGGTACAGGCACAGGTACTACTTCGTTCAACTGTTTCTTCATGGAACTCGCCGTAGCGGCTTCTATTTCGACGCGTTGAGGTTCGACATCAACCTCGACGGCCGCAGCCTTGGATACTTTACTCGTGCGCGCAGCCTTCCCGGAGGGGGCGGCGGCGGCCTCTTTCTCTTGCTTGACTTCAACCTGCTCAACTTGCTTTGATGCGCCGCGTTTGCTGGCGCTGACAGCCGTCACGTCAGCCTTACCCCTGCCAGCGCTAGCTGGTTTAGGTGTGGCTGCGGCTGTGCTCTGCTTTTTTGCCTCTGAATCTTGAACCACACTACTCGCGGCAACCTTCGCCTCGGTTTTCCCCGGGTTTGCCGCCACTTTGGCGGTCCCTGTATTGGGTTTTGCTTTTACGACCTTGCTTGCCGCCTGCTTGCCTGCAGCCTGCTTGCCTGCAGCCTGATTTTCTGCTTTCGTTGCGGTTTTTGCGCCCGCTTTTGCGTCCTGAGGAGCGGATCGAGCGGAACCGGCTGCGGGAGCAGCTTTCTTCCGTTCTTCAGACGTCTTGCCTACCGCTGCCTTGCCGCTTGTAGTCTTTGCCATCCTGATCTCGCCCTTTACAAGAAAACGAAACGCTGAGAACCTTCAATTATATCATGCCGCCCCGTCTGAACCCGAGGGAGTCGCAAGACGCTTCTTTAAATCAGCCGCACGCCGCGATAAATCGGCGAATTCAGCGGTTTCATCGGACGTTAAACGCCCTTGTTTGGACAGGCGATCGAGCCTGTCGCACCATAAGTCGTAACGCAGACGCGCCACCGCCGCCCGCAATTCCTCGCCGGCCACGCGCTCCTGCTCCAGATGGCGTTCCGCGTCGGCCTCGACACTGGGGTCGTGCAGCATCACATCACGGACATTTTCATCATAGACTAGAATTCCGTCGAAAATTTCCTCATACATGGGGGCATTTTCCGACGCCCGCAATAATTCGGACAGCACCGTGAACTGGGCGGCGTCGCCCAAAGCACGCGCATGAGCCAGAACTTCCTCGAATAATTCGTGATTGCGCGTTGCCTCAAACAGGATTTCCTCGTCGTCGGCATCGAGCAAATGGACAATCCGGGGGAACATCACCAGGTTGCGCAAGGCACGTTGTTCGTTGCCGGTCACCCGGCGCCGCTCGCTTTTGGGCGGTGCCGCGCGCGCCGGGGCATTGGCGCGGGTGCCTACATCACATAATGCCGCAACCTCCTCGAACGGAGTATCCAGCCGATCGGCCAGCATATGCAAGATCTGCACCCGCAACGCGTTGGCCGGCATTGCCTGCAACAGCGGTTTGGCGTCGAACAAGGCCTTGGCACGCCCTTCCGGCTGCTCCAACTGCTTGCCGGCGGTAATTTCGTTCAGCAGGAATTGCGACAACGGCAAAGCCCGGTCGACCTCCTCGGCAAAAGCATCGGCGCCGCGTTCGCGGACAAAGCTGTCGGGGTCGTGCTCGGTCGGCAAAAACAGGAAACGCACACTGCGATTGTCGGCCGCATGCGGCAAACAGGCGTCCAGCGCGCGCCGCGCGGCCTTGCGCCCGGCCGAGTCGCCATCGAAACTGAACACCACCGTATCGGTCTGGCGAAACAACTTCTGCACGTGAATCGGGGTACAAGCCGTGCCCAAGGTCGCCACAGCGTTCGGAAAACCGAGTTGCGCCAGCGCCACCACGTCCATATAACCTTCGACCACCAGCGCATAGCCTTTTTCACGGATCGCCAGACGCGCCTCAAACAGGCCGTATAACTCGCTACCCTTGTTGAATAAGGGTGTTTCCGGTGAATTCAGGTATTTCGGCTCACCGCTATCCAGCACCCGGCCGCCGAAACCGATGACCTGACCCTTCACATTACGGATCGGGAACATGATGCGGTCGCGAAAACGGTCGTAGCGACGCGACTGGCCTTGCCCGTCGGATTTGTCGCTATTGATCACCAGACCGGACTCGACCAGCGCCTCGTCGCGATAGTTGTCAAACACGGCCTCAAGGTTCTGCCATTCTTCCGGCGCAAAACCCAAACCGAAATGCGCCGCGATTTCGCCCGTCAAACCGCGCCGTTTCAGGTAATCGACCGCCTTGGGCGCGCCGCGCAATTGCTTGCGGTAATAATCGCAGGCCACCCGCATCGCGTCGCTCAGGCCGGGGGTCACCGCCGGCTTGGCGCCAGCCGCCGCGCCATAACCGCCGATGGACGGGGCTTCGCGCGGCACCGTCATGCCCACCGACTGCGCCAGGTCCGTTACCGCCTCGGGAAAACTCAGGCCGGTGTGCTCCATCAGGAAACTGATGGCGGTGCCGTGCGCGCCACAACCGAAGCAATGATAAAACTGCTTGGTCGGGCTGACCGTAAACGACGGGCTTTTCTCGTTATGAAACGGGCACAAACCCATAAAATTGGCGCCGCCCTTCTTCAACTGCACAAAACGGCCGACCACCTCGACAATGTCGACGCGATTTAGCAGGTCTTGCAGGAAGGCGTGGGGGATCATGGCCGGTTATGGGTCCGGTTATGGGTCCACTTATATGCCCACTTATATATCCCCTTAAGCCGCGCTGCAGCAGATGTCGCAGCGCGGGCGGAGACACCCGGCCCGCATGAGATACACGCGAGCGAGCGCCGTGGCGCATGATGCGTCACGGGTTCACCGGCCGGCGCGTCGAAACATAAGCTCATGCCGTCATACGGTCAGTTTGCCCCTGCCAACGCCGCCTTGACCAGGCCGGAGATCGCGCTCATGTCGGTGCGACCCGCCAGCTTGGCTTTCAGCACCGCCATTACCCGCCCCATGTCCTGCGGGCCTGTCGCACCGGTTTCGGCAACCGCCGCCTGCACTGCGGCGGCCACTTCGTCCGGCGACAACTGCTGCGGCATATATTCCTGCAGCACCAGCATTTCGCTGGCTTCCTTGTCCGCCAGATCGGTACGCCCGGCAGCCTGAAACTGGCTGAACGAATCCTTGCGCTGCTTGATCAGTTTATCGGTGACCGCAATCACGTTAGCGTCGTCCAGCACGATCCGTTCGTCGACTTCACGCTGCTTGATCGCCGCCAGCAACAGGCGGATGGTACCGAGCCGCTCGCTGTCTTTGGCGCGCATGGCGTTTTTCATATCTTCGGTAATACGTTCTCTGAGGCTCATGGACTGTCTTTCCAAAAAGGCGCTAGGGTAACCATCTAAGATGGTGCAACAAACCCTGTTTTACAAGGTCCAGCAGACAAAAAACCCGCTTCGGGACATCCTTCCCAAAGCGGGTTTATTCTATTCGGGCGGGCCGCGCCGCAAGGACCGCACGAAGCAGGTCACCCGAGCGCGCCGCGCTCACGCCGCCGCTTTGGGCCACCATGGATAGCGAGGCACGCGTGGAGCGGCGTGGCGTTGATTCGGATTACACAGCGATTTGATCGAATTATCGGGCGACGCCAGGGGAAAAACCGCCGGGCGCGCACCCGGGCAGAGATTCCGGCACGGCTTGCAAGCCCACGCCCAAGTTGCTAGTTTAACACATGGCGCTGCGCACTTTGCCATCCGGGCAAGCAGATTACCGTGCAAAGCTGCCTCCGGATGAAGCTATTTTCCGCTCAATTTTGTCTTGCCTGGGTCCCGACGCGCAGTTCCGCTCAGCATGCCCTCAGCGGATGCCGGCTTGAGTGGCTTCGGCCGCCGCCCGGCCTGCCGCCACGCCTGAAGCCCACGCCCACTGGAAGTTATAACCACCCAGCCAACCGGTCACATCGACCGCTTCGCCGATAAAATACAGGCCCGGCACGCGCTGCGCCATCATGGTGGTGGACGATAGTTCGCGGGTATCGACCCCGCCGCGCGTCACTTCGGCCTTGCGCCAGCCTTCGGTGCCGCTGGGTGTCAGGGGCCAGCGCGCCAGCGCCTCACCCAAGCCGCGCAACGCCCTGTCGGGCAAGTCGGCCAGACGCGCGTCGGGGGCCAGACCTTGCGCCTCGACCCAGGCCGTGGCCAATCGCGCCGGCAGCAAACTGCCCAGCAACGGGGCCAATTGGCGCTTGGAGCCGGCTTTCGCTTCAAGCAAGGTGGCGCTGGCGTCCTGGGTCGGCAATAAATCGATATGAAGCGGCTCGCCCGGCGTCCAATAGCTGGAAATCTGCAAAATCGCCGGTCCCGACAAGCCCCGGTGCGTCAGCAGCAAATCCTCGAAAAACTCCTGCCGCTGACGGCCGCGGCCGGTCGACACCTTGACCTCCAGCGACAAGCCGGACAGCGCGGCAAAAGGAGCCCAGTCGGCCGCGGTGAAGGTCAGCGGCACCAAGGCTGGGCGCGGCTCGATCAATTTCAGGTCAAATTGGCGGGCCAGCCGGTAAGCGAAGTCGGTCGCACCGATCTTGGGTATCGACAGGCCACCGGTGGCGACCACCAAGGCCCGGCTTGAAATCGGACCGGCCTCGGTCAACAACTGAAATGTGGCGCCGCCTTCACCGGCCTGTTGCACCTGGTGAACCTGGACCGGGGCACGCCAACTGACCCGCCCCGCATCGCACTCGGCTTTCAGCATGGCAATGATGGATTCGCTGGAGTCGTCGCAAAACAACTGGCCTTTATGTTTCTCGTGCCACTTGATGCGATGCCGGCCGAGCAGATCCAGGAAGTCCCGTGGCATATAACGCGCCAAGGCCGAGCGGCAGAAATGCGGGTTTTCCGAGAGAAAATTGGCAGGACTCGCGTGCAGATTGGTGAAATTGCAGCGCCCGCCGCCTGAAATGCGGATTTTCTCGGCCAGCTTCGGGGCATGGTCGAGCAACACCACGCGCCGGCCCAATTGCCCCGCCACGGCGGCGCACATCATCCCGGCGGCGCCCGCGCCGATGATTGCGATATCGAAATGTTCCATGGCGGGGATTGTAACCGGGCGCGGGGGGTTCCCATTGCGGAATGGGGGCCGTTTTTGGGGTGCTGCCTGTTGCTTGCCACTTGCTACTGCCCAAGCTGTGGTTTGCTTGTGCTTCTATGAAGCTGGCTAAGGTATTGGTCTGCCGGCGTTGCCCCTCGCCGGGGCGCGCCTTACTTTCTTTTGTCTTGCCAAAAGAAAGTAAGCAAAGAAAACTCGCTGCACTGCGATGAGCGCGGGACATATCTCAAGCGACGGTGCGAGCCTGATCGCAACACATCGTTCGCGCTGTTCAGTGGTTTTGGACTACCGCGCGTACTCACCATTTGGATATCGTTATTCCAAGGTCGTCGGCACGGTGATCGGTCCTTTGAAACGTTTGCGATGGTTAAACGCCGAGTCGCGCACGCTGGTTGGCGCAGAACTGCGTCCTCAGATCGCAAATCCTGGGGCGTTGGATGCATCCCTCCCCCACTGCTATCCCGCTGCTATAATCGCGCTTTGGTAGCCAGCGCCTCAGCTACAGCCCACCTGCCCCTGCCCCCATGCTTGTTCTTGGTATTGAAAGTTCCTGCGACGAAACCGGTCTGGCGCTCTACGACACGGAGCGCGGCCTGCTCGCGCATGCGTTGCATTCGCAGATCGCGATGCATCGCGAATACGGCGGCGTGGTGCCCGAACTGGCTTCGCGCGACCATATCCGCCGCGTGCTGCCTTTGTTAAGCGAGGTGATGGCTGAGGCTCAGGTCCAGTCTCCAGCGATCGATGCGATCGCCTTTACCCAGGGACCCGGCTTGGCCGGTGCCTTGCTGGTCGGTGCCGGCGTGGCGAATGCCCTGGCGCTGGCCTGGAACAAACCGGTGATCGGCATTCATCATCTTGAAGGTCATTTGCTGTCGCCGTTGCTGGCCGACGCGCCGCCGGCTTTTCCCTTTGTCGCGTTACTGGTGTCGGGCGGCCATACGCAGTTGATGCGGGTCACCGATGTCGGGGTCTATGAGACGCTGGGCGAAACCCTGGACGATGCCGCCGGCGAAGCGTTCGACAAGACCGCCAAATTGCTCGGCCTCGATTATCCCGGCGGCCCGGCCGTATCGCGGCTGGCCGAATTGGGTACTCCCGGCGCCATCGTGTTGCCGCGGCCGATGCTGCATTCGGGCGACCTCGATTTCAGTTTCAGCGGCTTAAAAACCGCCGTGCTGACGCAAGTCCGCAAACTGGGCAGCACGGTGGGCGAAAAGGCTAAAGCCGATCTGGCGCGTGGTTTTGTCGATGCGGCCGTCGAGGTGCTGGTGAGCAAATCGATAGCCGCATTAAAACAGGCGGGCTTGGAGCGCTTGGTGGTGGCCGGTGGCGTCGGCGCCAACCGGCAATTGCGCGAAGGGCTGAACGCCGCGGCAAAAAAACGGCGTTTCAGCGTGCATTACCCGGACCTCGCCTTATGCACCGACAACGGCGCGATGATTGCGCTGGCTGGCGCGTTGCGGCTGGCGCGCTGGCCCGATCAAGCAAGCCACGACTATGGCTTTACCGTCAAACCGCGCTGGGATTTGACGACGCTGGCGCAATAAGACCCGTCGCTGAGCTTATGCAAGCGCCCCTCTTGCCACGTTACCCCGTCCCTGAACAGCATGAGGTACAGGCCCGCGAATCCAGGTTTAAACCATGGAATAAGCGAAAAATCGCAGGCACAAATAACAGCGCCCCCATCCTTACGAGTGGGGGCGCGGCACTAATGGCTTTTTAGGCGGCAAAGCTTATCGCCCGACGTAGCGCACTAATCAAGCTACCAGTTTGGCTACACCGCTAACGGCCTTGCCCTGCTCATCGACGAGAAAACGCTTACGTATCGAAGCCGTAATCCCCGCGGCATCCAGCCCTTGCAAACTCAGCAGCTTGACCGGATCGCCGTGGTCGATAAACTGGTCGGGCAGACCCAGTTGCAAGATCGGGCGCAGCACGGCGTTAGCCAAAAGGCTTTCGACACATGCCGAGCCTGCGCCGCCCATGATGCAACCCTCTTCCACCGTGACAAACGCATCATGCGTCTGGGCCAGCTTGACCAGCAATTCCGCATCCACCGGTTTCACAAAGCGCATGTTGACCACCGTGGCATTCAACGCCTCACCGGCCTCAAGGCTGGGGGCAACCATGGTACCGAATGCCAGGATTGCGATACGCTGGCCGGCCGGCAAAGTGCTTTCGCGTTTGATCTCGCCACGGCCGATAGGCAAGGCCGTCATTTGTTTGACCGGCTCGACGCCGGTACCGGCGCCTCGCGGATACCGCACCGCCGTCGGGCCGTTTTGCTGGACCGCCGTGTACAGCATCTGACGGCATTCGTTTTCATCCGAGGCGGCCATCACGATCATGTTCGGAATGCAGCGCAGGAAGGCCATATCGTAGGCACCGGCGTGCGTCGCACCGTCGGCGCCGACTAAACCGCCGCGGTCGATGGCAAATACCACCGGCAGGTTTTGCAAGGCGACATCGTGGATCAACTGGTCGTAACCGCGCTGCAGGAAGGTCGAATAAATCGCCACTACGGGTTTCAAACCTTCGGTCGCCACCCCGCCCGCGAAGGTAACCGCGTGCTGCTCGGCAATGCCGACATCGTAATAACGGTCGGGGAAGCGTTTTTCGAACTCGACCATGCCCGAGCCTTCACGCATCGCGGGGGTAATGCCGACCACACGCGAATCGAGTTCGGCCATATCGCACAGCCATTCGCCGAACACTTGCGTGTAAGTGCGTTTGGCCGGCTTGGTCGAAGGCTTGATGCCTTCGGCCGGATTAAATTTACCGGGACCGTGATATAGCACCGGGTCCGCTTCCGCCAGCTTGTAACCCTGGCCTTTGCGGGTGACGACATGGAGGAATTGCGGCCCGCGCAATTCCTTGATGTTTTGCAAGGTCGGAATCAGCGAGTCGAAATCGTGTCCGTCGATCGGGCCGATATAGTTAAAACCGAATTCCTCGAACATGGTCGCGGGCACAACCATGCCCTTGGCATGCTCTTCCAGCTTGCGGGCCAGTTCGAGCATCGGCGGCGCCACGCTGAGCATGCGCTCGACGCCTTTTTTGGCGGCGGCATAAAATTTGCCCGACATCAGGCGTGCGAGGTAGCGATTGAGTGCGCCGACGGGTGGCGAGATCGACATATCGTTGTCGTTCAGGATCACCACCAGCGGCAGGTCGTCGCAGACCCCAGCGTTATTCATTGCCTCAAAGGCCATCCCGGCCGTCATGGCGCCATCGCCGATCACCGCGATCGCATGGCGGTTATCGCCACGCAGCTTGCTGCCGACCGCCATCCCCAGCGCCGCCGAAATCGAGGTGCTGGAATGGGCCGTGCCGAAGGTGTCGTACTTGGATTCGGCGCGGCGCGGAAAACCGGAAATGCCGCCAAATTGGCGCAGTGTCGCCATCGCCTCGCGGCGGCCGGTGAGGATTTTGTGCGGATAGGTCTGATGGCCCACATCCCAGACGATGCGATCGTCCGGGGTGCCGAATACGTAATGCAGGGCGATGGTCAATTCGACCGTGCCCAGATTCGACGACAGGTGACCGCCCGTCTGCGAAACGCTTTCCAGCACGAACGCACGCAACTCGTCCGCAAGCGGGCGCAATTGGCTGCGGTCGAGACGGCGTAACGCCGCCGGGTCATCGATGGTTTTCAACAAATCGTACATCGTCGTTCCAATCTAAGGGACCTCAGCGCAACGGCTTATTGCGCGGTCTCCGGTTTAATTTGTTCTGTGCGAGCCCAAGCGCCTGTCGCCACCAGGCCACGCGCGAATATGCTGCCGGCGGCCTGCGCTCGACCGCCGCTATCTCGCGGTTAATTCGCCCTATCCACCACTAAATCGGCCAATTCACCCAAACGCCGCGCCCGTGCGCCAAACCCGGTCAGCGCCGCGTGGGCCTCTCCTCTGAGCTGCTCCGCCAGCGCGCGCGACGCGTCCAGGCCCAGAATCGACACATAGGTCGGCTTGCCATCCTTGGCGTCCTTACCGGCGGTTTTGCCCAAGGTGGCCGAATCGGCGGTCACATCGAGAATATCGTCGACTACCTGGAACGCCAAACCGATGGCGGCAGAATAAAGATCCAGCGCTTCCCGCTCGGCAGGATTGCTTTCCGATAAAGGGCCACATAATGCACCCATTCTCACCGCGGCGCGCAACAAGGCTCCTGTTTTGAGTCGGTGCATGGTCTCAAGTTCAGGGCGGGCAAGCCGCGTACCGACACTTTCGAGGTCGATGGCCTGACCGCCGGCCATCCCGACCGAGCCGCTGGCGCTCGCCAGCTCACGCATCAAGGCTGCCTGCTGAGGCGCCTGCAGGGCCGGCGCGCCCAACGTGATAAAGGCTTGCGATTGCAGCGCGTCGCCGACCAGCAGCGCCGTCGCCTCGTCATACTGTATATGCACCGTAGGTTTGCCGCGCCGCATGGCATCGTCGTCCATCGCGGGCATATCGTCGTGCACCAGCGAGTATACGTGGATCATTTCAATGGCGCACGCGGCGGCATCCAAGGCTTCGGCAGGGGCGCCCACGGCCTCGCCCGCAGCATGACACAACAAGGGCCGAACCCGCTTGCCGCCGCCCAGCGCGGCGTAGCGCATGGCTTCATGCAACCGTTGCGGCAAAGTCGTGGCAGGCGGTAAAAAACCCTCCAGCGCGGCCTCGGTACGGGTCAAAACGGCTTGGGTCCAGGCTTTAAAGCTTAATTCGGCTTGCAGGACCGTCATCAGGCGTCCCCTTTGTCTGCGTCGGAATCGGGTGAGCGCGCAGCGGCTGCAACGCCGACCGCGTCGGGATCGTTTAAGGATTTCAAGGTATCGCCGTCGAGCACGCGGACCTGCTGTTCGACTTTTTCGAGTTGCTGCTGGCAAAACGTGACCAGGGTCGCACCCCGGCGATACGCTGACAGTGAAGCTTCCAGACTTAGATTACCGCCTTCCATTTGACCGACGAGAGCCTCTAATTCAGCCAACGCCGCTTCGTAAGAGGCGGGTGCCGGCACCTGGGACAAGCCGGCGGGCGCAGCGGACGAGGCGGCGGAATCAGCCGCCGTGGCTGGCCTCGGGGTAGTTTGGGAAGGGTCGACCGTTTTTGCCATAAGAAGGAAATTAGAACGAATTGGGTATTTTACGGCAAAAACCGCCCGCCCCGAGACAAGAAAGCAATTCGACCTCGGCACACCGCCACCCGCCCCAAACCTACATTTGCGACATAAATCAGCGACTTAAGGTGCACGAAAACCTCGCAAATGGTACAATGCTAGGTTCCCTAAATCGACTTTTCTTCGGTTCGGTTGTTCGCTGCTTTCACGTTTTTTTCGGGAGTGGGAATGTCCAATCTGAGCAACGCCTTGCAGCTTAAGAGCATACATAGCCAGCTGCCTGTGACGGCTTACTTTGACGAAGCGCTTTTTAAGCGCGAAATTGATACATTGTTTAAAGCTGGCCCCCGTTATATCGGCAGCACCTCGATGGTGCCCAATACGGGAGATTACTTCGCGTTACCGGGCGAGGCCGAGGGCCGCCTGCTGGTCCATAATCAACACGACCAGATCGAGTTGCTGTCCAATGTTTGCCGCCACCGCCAAGCCATCATGCTGAACGGGCGCGGCAATGCCGAGAATATCGTCTGCCCCTTGCACCGCTGGACGTACGACCTCAAAGGGCAATTGCTCGGCGCGCCGCATTTCCCGGATAACCCGTGCCTGAATCTCGGCAGCACCCCGCTGCAAAACTGGCAAGGCCTGTTGTTCGAAGCGGCGCCGTCCGCCCGCGATGTGCTCGACGATCTATCCAGCATGAAAACCGCGCCCTATTTCGACTTCTCGGGCTATTTGCTCGATCACGTCGAAATTCACGAGTGCAACTACAACTGGAAGACGTTTATCGAGGTCTACCTCGAGGACTACCATGTGGTCCCGTTCCATCCGGGCCTGGGTAGCTTTGTCTCGTGCGACGACCTGAAATGGCAGTTTGGCGAATGGTATAGCGTGCAAACCGTCGGTGTACACGCCGACCTGACCAAACCGGGCAGCGCAAAATATCGCAAATGGCAGGAAGCGGTATTGAATTTCCGCGACGGCAGCGCCCCCGAATTTGGCGCCGTCTGGATGATTTATTACCCCAACGTGATGATCGAGTGGTATCCCCACGTCCTGATCGTTTCGTCCGTCATCCCGCGCGGCCCGCGCCAGACCACAAATATCGTCGAATATTATTACCCCGAGGAAATCGCCCTGTTCGAGCGCGAATTTATCGAGGCCGAACGCGCGGCGTATCAAGAAACCGCGGCGGAAGACGATGAAATCGCTGAACGCATGGATGCGGGACGCCTGGCGCTGATGACGCGCGGCGAATCGCAGGTAGGCCCTTACCAGAGCCCGATGGAAGACGGCATGCAGCACTTCCACGAATTCCTGCGCCGCCAACTGGGCGATATCTGAACGCGTAATGCGACGTAACCTGGGACGTAACCTTGCTGCAAGCTGCACCGCGTACACTGCGCGGTGCAGTGTCGGCCAAGACACTGCCGACCTATTGCGCCGGCAGATTACATTAAGGAATCGCGCCGGCAAACCGCTTCGGCCCTGAACCAATCAGGCCGCACCACAGGGGAAGGCTATGCCGCACACCCGCTACACCACCTTGATCTCAGCCGAAACACTCGCTCAACGCCTGGCAGAGGCGCCGCATTCCACGCTGGTGCTCGACTGCCGCTTCGACCTCGCCGCGCCCGAAGCCGGCGCCGAAGCCTATGCCGTAGCGCACGTGGACGGCGCCCGTTATTTACATCTCGATCGAGATCTATCCGGCGAAAAAACCGGCAGCAACGGCCGTCATCCCTTGCCGGATCGCGCTACGCTGGCACGCAAACTCGCCGCATTGGGCCTGGATCAGGGCATGCAAGTGGTAGCTTATGATGCGCAAGGCGGCATGTATGCGGCGCGTTTATGGTGGCTGCTGCGCTGGCTCGGGCACGATGCCGTCGCGGTACTCGACGGCGGTTTGCAGGCATGGATGACGGCTGGACGGCCGGTCGTGGTCGACCCCGAGGTACTGATCCGCGCGCCCGGCAATTTTGTCGCCGGCCGTGCGCTGACCACCACCGTGAGTGTCAGTGAAGTCGAGCACAACCTGAACACCCATGCCGAGTTGGTGATCGACGCACGGGCGCCCGACCGTTATCGCGGCGAGAACGAAACCCTGGATCCGCGCGGCGGCCATATTCCAGGCGCGGTCAATCGCTTTTTCAAGGATAACCTGACGGCTGAAGGACGTTTCAAGCCGGCACATACCTTGCGCGATGAATTTTCCGCCATTATCGGCCAAGTACCGGTGCATAGCGTAGTGCTGCAATGCGGCTCCGGCGTCACCGCCTGCCACAACGCGCTGGCGCTGGAACTGGCCGGCCTGCAAGGCGCGGCTTTATATGGCGGGTCGTGGAGCGAATGGTCGGCCGACCCGGCGCGGCCCATCGCCACCGGACCGGCACCCTGAGTTCGCGCCGCCAGCACTGATACGGCATGCAGGATACGGCGGCACCTCAAACGGGGCAAACACCGGCCGCGAGCCGCTTTCCCCGCTTGGATCGGGTCAAGCTGTCAGGCCACCCTTTACGCCACCCCGTTTTCGCGGAACCAGGTCAGTGCGCGCTGCCAGCCGTCTTTTGCATCGGCCGGCCGATAACTGGGCCGGTAGTCGGCAAAAAAAGCATGCGGCGCATCGCCGTACACCACAAATTCCGAGCTTTTGGCCACCGCCGGTGCGGTGGCGGCGATGGCCGCTTTCATTTGGGCGAGGGACTCTTGCGAGATGCTCGGGTCGAGACCGCCATATAAGCCCAGCACCGGCGCATGCAACTGCGCCACTTGATCGATCGGGTTCTGCGGATTCATCGCATTGTGCTCGCCGACCACGCGGCCATACCACGCCACCACCGCTTTGAGCTGCGGATTATGCTCGGCATAGAGCCAGGCAATCCGACCGCCCCAGCAAAAACCGGTGGCGCCCAGGCGCTTCAAGTCGCCGCCATTTTGCCCGGCCCACGCCACCGTGGCGTCAAGGTCGTCCAGCACCTGGGCGTCGGGAACCTTGCTCACCAGCTTGTCGCTCAGCTCCTGAATGGTCGGATAAACCGAAGCATCGCCCTCGCGCGAATATAAATTGGGCGCCAGCGCCAGATAACCCAGCTTGGCAAAACGCCGGCACACATCGGCAATGTGCTCGTGCACGCCGAAAATCTCGTGGATCACAATAATCACCGGCAAATCATTGCGGCCCTGGGGCTGCGCCCGATACACCGGGACCCAATCGCCATCCGACTTGACCGCGATCTCGCCGGCCTCAAGTCCGACGCTGTCGGTATGCACCGTTTGTGCCGAGACGGGCATCACGGCAGCGGCAAATCCCGTTCCCAGCGCCGCTTTGATAAAGGTGCGGCGATCGAATGGAACATGGGGAATCAGGCTATCCACTTCGGGCTTAAGCATCGGCATCTCCTCCGGGGTTTTGGGCCAAGCATGCGGGGCATCGGCTCGGGATGCAACAGCATAACAAAACCGGGGATTACACGTATTTGCTGCCGCGCCTATCGACGTCTATCCCGCTTGCCTGCCTGTTGCCGGCTACCCGCCACCTGTTGCCTGCCAGGCGCCGGCACCTGCTGTCTGGCGCCTTAACCGGCTTGATGCATGAAATTGCGCACCGGGCAGTAGGGCTCAATGCAGCTTGACGCGCGGCAAGGTGGAGCGGCGCAGCCAGTGCGCCAGCGTGTCGAGCACCATCCGCGGCCAGCCATGCAAGGCCGCGATATGCAAACGGTATAAGGACATATACATAAAGCGCGCAAATAGGCCCTCGACCAGCATATTGCCGCCGATGACGCCGCCCATCAGATTGCCGACAGCACTCAAATGCCCCAGCGAAACCAGCGAACCGAAATCGCGATAACGGAATTCAGGCAAGACATGGCCGGCGAGGCGCGCTTCCAGCGCCTTGAGCAGGAAACTGGCCTGCTGATGGGCCGCTTGGGCGCGCGGCGGCACATTGCGCTTTTCTTCAGGCCAGGCGCAGGCGGCACAGTCGCCCAGCGCGAAAATATGATCGTCGGTTTCGGTCTGCAAGGTGGCACGCACATTGAGTTGCCCCAGGCGATTCACGGCCAAGCCGTCCAGTTCGCTCAGGATGGCCGGCGCCTTGATCCCCGCCGCCCACACCGTCAAGTCCACGGCAAAGGTCTTGCCTGCCGCGGTATGCAAGGCGGTGGGCGTAACTTCGGTGACCCGTTCGCCGGTGCATACGCTGACCCCCAATTTGACCAGCAGTTCGGCGGTCGAGGTCGAGACGCGCTCGGGCAGCGCCGGCAAAATACGCTCGCCCGACTCGATCAGGGTGATGCCGATATCGTTCATCGGGTCGAGATTATGCAAGCCGTACGACGCCAGCACATGAGCCGTGGCGCGTAACTCGGCCGACAGCTCGACGCCGGTCGCGCCGCCGCCGATAATCGCGATCTCGATGCGCGAGCGGCCCGGCACTGCCAGGCCGACGCCGCTGCCAGGGCCAGATGCGGCAGGTTCGGCGATGGTGTGCGCCCGCATGCAGGCGGCAATCAAGCGTCGCCTGAAACGCTCGGCCTGCCATACGGTGTCGAGCGCAATCGCGTTTTCTTCGGCACCCGCGACGCCGAAGAAATGGGTGGTGCTGCCCACGGCGATCACCAGCGTGTCATAGGCCAGCGTGCGTTCGGGTAGCAACTCGACGCCGTCCTCCGGGTCGATCAGGGCGCCGATGCGGATGGTTTTGGCCTGGCGATTCAAACCGGCTAATTGACCCTGCTGAAACTCGAAACCATGCCAGCGCGCCTGGGCCGCATATTCGAGTTGATGGGTAAACGGGTCCATGCTGCCCGCCGCGACTTCATGCAACAGGGGTTTCCAGATATGCGTAGGATTACGGTCCACCAGGATCACCTGTGCGCCCGGCGTTTCGCGCAAAGCGCCGATACGGTCGCCCAAACGCGTGGCCAATTCGAGTCCGCCCGCGCCGCCGCCCACCACGATAATGCGATGCATATGCTGCTCCCTGATTTTTAAAATCTTTTGCAGGCCCGGATTAATGCGCCTCTTCCCAGTTGGCGCCGTAACCGACCTCGGCAATCAGCGGCACCTTGAGTTCCGCCACGCCGCACATCAATTCCGGCAAACGCCGTTTGACCTCGTCGAATTCGGCATCCGGCACCTCGAGCACCAGTTCATCGTGCACCTGCATGATCATGATTGACTGCTTGTGTGTGGCTTCCAGCCAGTCTTGCACGGCAATCATCGAAAGTTTGATCAGGTCGGCCGCGGTGCCTTGCATCGGCGCATTGATCGCCGCACGTTCGGCGCCCTGGCGTCGTGGGCCATTGCCGCCGTTGATTTCAGGCAACCACAGGCGGCGGCCGAAAACGGTTTCAACATAGCCGTGTTGCTTGGCCGAGTTGCGGGTTTCTTCCATGTAGTGGGCGACACCTGGGTAGCGCATAAAATAACGGTCGATATACAGCTTGGCCGCGTCGCGCGTAATCCCAAGGTTGGCCGCCAAGCCAAACGCGCTCATGCCGTAGATCAAACCGAAGTTGATGGTCTTGGCCACCCGCCGCTGGTCGGTCGTCACCTCCAGCAAGGTCACGCCGAAGATCTCGGCGGCCGTCGCGCGGTGAATATCCTCGCCGCCGGCGAAGGCACGCAGCAGATTTTCGTCGCCCGAGATATGCGCCATGATGCGCAATTCGATCTGCGAATAGTCAGCCGACATGATGCGGCTGCCCGGCGGCGCAATAAACGCCTCACGAATCCGCCGCCCTTCCGCGGTACGCACCGGGATGTTCTGCAAATTCGGTTCGTTGGACGCGAGGCGCCCGGTCACCGCCACCGCCTGGGCATAATGCGTATGCACCCGTCCGGTATCCGGGTTGACCATTTTCGGCAGCTTGTCGGTATAGGTCGATTTCAGCTTGGACAAGCCGCGATATTCAAGCAGGACCTTGGGCAGCGGGTAATCTTCCGCCAATTTCTGCAGCACTTCCTCGTCGGTGGAAGGTGCGCCGCTGGGGGTTTTCTTGATCACCGGCAATTGCAGGCGTTCAAAGAAAATCTCGCCGATCTGCTTGGGTGAATTTAAATTGAACTGGCCTTCCGCCAGTTGGTAGGCCTGCTGTTCCAGGTCGAGCAGCTTGGCGCCGATCTCATGGCTTTGACGGCCCAGCAAAACTGTGTCGATCAGGACTCCGTTGCGCTCAACCTTGCGCAATACGCCGGCGGTCGGCAATTCAATCGCGCGATAGACATATTCCAGCCCGGCCACATCGCGCAGTTGCGGATACAAGGCCTGATGCAAACGCAAGGTGATGTCGGCATCCTCGGCGGCGTAGGCCGACGCTTCTTCCAGCGCGACTTCGTCAAAGCCGATTTGCGAAGCCCCCTTGCCGCACACTTCCTCATACTTGATGGTCTTCTGCCCCAGATGCCGCAGCGCCAGGCCATCCATATCGTGACTGCGATGCGATTCGAGCACATACGATTCGAGCATGGTGTCGTGCTCGATGCCGCCCAGGACGATGCCGTAATTGGCGAATACCTGGGCGTCGTATTTCATGTGCTGCCCGACTTTTTTATGGGCGGCATCTTCCAGCCAGGGTTTCAAACGTGCAAGCACCTCGTCGCGCTGCAGTTGCTCAGGCACACCGGGACCCCGGTGCGCGACCGGGATATAAGCCGCCTGGCCCGCCTCGACACAGAGCGAGATGCCGACCAGACGTGCCTGCATGGCATCCAGCGAGGTGGTTTCAGTGTCCAGGGCGGTCAATTCGGCCGCGTTGATTTTCAGCAGCCAGGCGTCGAATTGCTCCCAGCTCAACACCGTGTCGTACTGCCGCGCCAGATCGACGCCAACCGCGGCCGGCAGGGTGCTGGTGTCACCGGCACCCTGCCCCGCGGAGGCCCGGATATGCGGTGTGGCGGCCCGCATGTTTTCATTGATCGCGCCCTCGGGCGCGGCGCCATTGGCCTCGCGGCCGGCGGCCGCGTCGATCTCGCGCACCCAGGTCTTGAAACCATGGCGGACAAATAGCTCGCGCAAGGTATCGCGTGACTCGGCAAGCGCCGGCAGCGTCTTTTCTATGGTGTCGAGGTGCGGCGCGAGTTCGCAGATCGTGTGCACGGTGACCAGTTTTTTCGCCAGCGGCAGGAAATCGAGCACGCTGCGCAAATTGTCGCCCACCGCGCCCTTGATCTCGTCGGCATGGGCCATCACGCCTTCCAGCGTGTCATATTGGCTGAGCCACTTGACCGCGGTTTTGGGACCGCACTTATACACCCCGGGAACATTGTCAACCGTGTCGCCGATTAGAGACAGATAATCGACAATCCGTTCGGGCGGCACACCGAATTTCGCGATCACGCCGGCGCGGTCAAGCACCTCGTTACTCATGGTGTTGACCAGCGTGACCTCGCTCGTCACGAGTTGCGCCAGATCCTTGTCGCCCGTCGACACCACCACCTTCATCCCGGCCCGCTCGGCCTCCACGGCCAGGGTGCCGATCACGTCATCGGCCTCCACCCCGTCGACCATCAGCAGCGGCCAGCCCAGGGCGCGCACCACTTCGTGGATCACGCCGATCTGGGCTGCGAGGTCCTCGGGCATCGATGGCCGTTGCGCTTTGTAGTCGGGATACCAATCATCCCTGAAGGTTTTGCCCTTGGCATCGAACACGCACGCGCTATACTCGGCGCTGACGTCGTTGCGCAAGCGCCGTAGCATATTGACCATGCCGTAGAGCGCACCTGTCGGTTCCCCGCCGGGTCCACGCAAATCGGGTAAGGCATGATAGGCACGGTATAGATAACTCGAACCATCGACTAGAAGCAGGGTCTTACCTTGCAGATTGGTTTGTACGGACATTATGAACAAAAGAAAAGTAATTCCGAGCCTGAGATCGCTCGCAGATGAGGACCGGGCGACCGCCAAAAAGGCGCGCGCGTCGTGGCAGATGTTCACGATTATGGCAGAGTTTATCGAGGCGACCGAGTATCTCTCCGAGATCCGGCCGGCAGTCAGCATTTATGGCTCGGCTCGGCTGAAATCGAATACGCCCTATTACAAACTGGCGGCCAAAATCGCCCGCAAGCTGTCGGACGCCGGCTTTGCCGTGATCTCGGGCGGCGGCCCCGGCATTATGGAAGCGGCCAACAAAGGCGCGCATGCCGGCAAATCGCCGTCGGTAGGCTTGAATATCGAATTGCCGCATGAACAGCATGGCAACGCCTGGCAGGATATCTCCCTGCGCTTCCGCCATTTCTTCACCCGCAAAGTTACCTTCGTCAAGAATTCCGACGCCGTGATCGTGATGCCGGGCGGCTTCGGCACACTCGACGAAATGGCCGAAGTGCTGACGCTGATCCAAACCAATAAATCGCGCCGCGTGCCCATCATTCTGGTCGGATCGGAATTCTGGTCCGGCCTGCTCGAATGGTTTAACGGCACCATGCTGCCCGCCGGCGTGATCAATAGCGACGATCTGAAGTTGATGGAAGTGATCGACGACCCGGATGAAGTACTGGCGCGGGTGCTGGCCTTTTATGAATCGCATACGGCAGCCGAAGTCCCGGCCGCCGAGCAGAGCGACGACGACCGGATGTTTTATTTGTAGGGGGCCGCCTAGGTGGGGCCGCCTAGGTGGCGCCGCCCAGGTGCGGCCGGCCGAGCAAGCCGCTCCTACTGAAAAGCCACTTCGGCAAAACTGCGCAGCTTGCGGCTGTGCAGTCTGGCCAAGCCGTTCTCGCGCAGCAACTCCATCGCCCGGATGCCGATCTGCAAGTGTTGATCGACTTGGGTGCGATAGAACTGGTCGGCCATGCCGGGCAGTTTGAGTTCGCCATGCAAAGGCTTATCCGAGACGCACAGCAAAGTGCCATACGGCACCCTGAACCGAAAGCCGTTGGCGGCAATCGTCGCACTTTCCATATCCAGCGCCACCGCGCGGCTCTGGCTGAAACGCTTGACCGGGCCGCGATGATCGAGCAATTCCCAGTTGCGATTGTCGACACTGGCTACCGTGCCCGTGCGCATCACCCGTTTCAGTTCGGTGCCTTCGAGCTTGGTGACCTGGGCCACCGCGCGTTCCAGCGCCACCTGCACTTCGGCCAGCGCCGGCACCGGCACCCACAAGGGCAGGTCGGCGTCGAGCACATGATCTTCGCGGACATAACCGTGCGCCAGCACATAATCGCCCAGCCGCTGGGTGTTGCGCAGACCGGCGCAATGACCCAGCATGATCCAGGCGTGCGGGCGCAGCACCGCGATATGATCGGTAATGGTTTTGGCGTTGGACGGTCCGACGCCGATATTCACCATGGTGATGCCGCTGCCGTCGGCACGTTTCAGGTGATACGCCGGCATTTGCGGCAAACGCGCCACCGCCTTGCCCTCGACCCGGATCTGCGACGGCTGTGCGCCGTGGGCGCTATGCGTGATGACATCGCCCGGCTCGACAAACGCCACATATTGGCTGCGATAAAGCTGCTCGTCGGGATCCTCGGACGGCTCCATCAGGCCCAGCCCGAATTTGACGAATTCGTCGATATAGAACTGATAATTCGTCACCAGCACATAATTTTGAAAATGGCTGGGCGACGTCGCCGTATAGTGGCGTAGGCGGTGTAATGAAAAATCGACCCGCGCCGCTGTAAACAAGGCCAAGGGCGACGGTTCGCCGGGCAAAGGTTCATAGGTGCCGTTGGCGATCCGGTCGTCGATCACCGCCAAATCGGGGATATCGAAAATATCGCGCATCTGCCGCAAACGCTGCTGATCCAGCTCGCCTTCCAGATGGATGCCTTCGGAAAAAGCGAAATGGATCGGAATCGGTTGCTCGGAAACGCCCACTTCGACCGATACCTGGTGGTTTTTGCACAACAGCCGCAATTGTTCGCGATAGTAGCCGTCAAACAGATCGGGGCGCGTCACCGTGGTCTCGAACACGCCCGGACCCGAGACAAAACCGTAGGAGCGGCGCGAATCGATATTCGTCATCACATCGGTGCAGATGCGCACAAACGGGTAACATGCACGCACTCTGGAAGTTGGCGTCTCACCGCGCCGATAAGCTTCAAACGCGGCGCGCAACAAGGCCGTATTGTTTTGATAGATTTCGCATAAATAGTCGACGGCGCGGTCCGGGTCGTCGATACTTTGGGTGACAGGCAAAGCCGCAGCCTGAGCCGAATCTTGATGTGTAGTCGTTTTCGTATCCATATCTCAATGCAAGCATGACAAGCTGGTTCGGTGCAGAATGCCATGGATGCGCTTACGACGGAAGCGAGTTTGCTAAAATCCGCCCACCTTTTTGGAGAATAGAGATGAAATCGCTCTTCGCCAGTACGATTGCCACGGTGGCCGCCACCACGATTGTTACGCTTGCCTTATGCGGCACAGCCACCGCTCAGCAGCTTGACGGCACCGCGGCCGCCACCCCCACCGCCGCCGCCAAAACAGCACCGATGGACGCCAATGAAGCGGCCGGGCTGCCCAATCTCGACGCGATCAATCGTCCCGCCGAACGCGGCGCCGCCAGTGCGGCCGTCGAATTGAACGTGCCGCGCACCCCGAGCTTCCACGAAAAATCGCCGGGCGGCACCGAAATCACCGAATATCGCGATCACGGCAAACCCACTGAAATCAATGTGCATTCAGGCCTGGGTACCAATTACCAGATGACCGCGCCGACCGATACCTCACCCAGGGTCAACAATGACGGACCGACTCAACCCCGCTTGCCGTCGATCAAGCTGACTTATTAAAGCTGACTTATTAAGTTACTCGATCAAGCTAACTTGGCAAGCCCCTGATCGACCTCTTGGTCAGCGGGCCGCCCGTGCGCCCCGAGGCGATGGGAGGCCCACTGGCCCTATCGCTCCCGACTCACTTATCCCGACGATTTTTGCATGGCTGTCTTTACTGCTGTTACTGAAACGGATCTCGCCGCCTGGCTGGACCACTACGCACTCGGATCCGTCACCGACTTCCGCGGCATTGCCTCAGGCATCGAAAACAGCAACTTCTTCCTGACCACCACTCAGGGCGAATATGTGTTGACGCTCTTCGAGCAACTCAGCCCGCAACAATTGCCGTTTTACCTGGAACTGATGCGGCATCTGGCGGCGCATGGCGTGCCGGTGCCCGACCCGGTGCCGCGCCGCGACGGCGACTTGTGCGGCATCTTGCTGGGCAAACCTGCGGCCATCGTGACCAAACTCGCGGGTGCCGCATTGGTGAACCCCGCTGCCGCCCATTGCGCCGAAGTCGGGCAGATGCTGGCGCGCCTGCATCTGGCCGGCCGCACTTTCACGCACCATCAACCGAATTTGCGCAGCCTGCCCTGGTGGCAGCAAACCCAAGCCGCGGTCGAGCCTTTTTTAGACGCGGCCCAACGTTCGCTGCTACAAGAAGAGCTGGTGTTCCAGAGCGCGTTTTTTGCGAGCGACGATTACCGCGCTTTGCCGGAAGGCCCGTGCCATTGCGATTTATTCCGCGATAACGTCCTGTTCGTCGATAGCGCAGCATCTGAGAGTCGCGCCCAACTGGGCGGTTTTTTCGATTTCTACTTCGCCGGTTACGACAAATGGCTGTTCGATCTGGCCGTTTGCGTCAACGACTGGTGCACCGACCTCGACAGCGGCGTGCTCGACACCGGACGCACCCATGCCCTGCTCAGGGCCTATCAGAGCGTACGTCCGTTTACCGCGGAGGAAGTGCGGCATTGGCGTACCATGTTGCGGGCAGGCGCTTTGCGCTTCTGGGTTTCGCGTCTCTATGATTTTTACCGCCCTCGTACGGCTGAAATGCTGAAGCCGCACGATCCGACACATTTCGAGCGTATTTTGCGGGAGCGCATTGCTGCCCCCTATTTACCTGGTATTGAAGGCCGTTAGAACATATGCAACTCAATGAAGTCAACGCGAAGGCGGGTTATCTGTGGTTCCGTCAGGGTATCTGGCTGTTCCGCCGGAATCCACTCGCGCTTCTGATGCTGTTTTTCACCTACTTCTTCTTGATGATGGTGCTGTCGTACGTCCCCGTGGCCGGTATCTTGCTGCGAGTCGTGCTGCTGCCCACGGTTTCGGTCGGTTTTATGATTGCCTGCCGCGACACCATCGTCGGCAAACCGGTGCTGCCGACTACCCTGGTCGCGGGGTTGCATGCCTACGGCCCGGGCGTGGCGCGCCAGTTGCTGACCCTGGGTCTCGTCTGCATCGTCGCGGTGGCTCTGTTGCTCGGCCTGTCGGCTTTATGCGACGGCGGTTTGCTGTTTAACCTGGTATTTGACGGGAGCGTTTCCGAAACCGCCCTGGAAAACAGCGATGAATCGCTGACGCTGACCCTGCTGGCCGCCGCGTCGATTCCGGTCTTGATGCTGTTTTGGTTTGCCCCGATCCTGACTGCCTGGCATGAGATCCCGCCGCAAAAAGCGCTATTTTTCAGCTTTATCGCCTGTTGGCGCAATCGCGCGGCTTTTGCCTTGTATTTCCTGATCTGGGGCGTGGTGATTATCGGCGCCTCGATGATCCTGGTCACAGTCCTGATGGCTCTGGGCTTAAGCTTGTCCGCCATGACCACGGTCATCGTGCCGTTCTCGCTGGTGATGACCACGGCGCTCTATTGTTCGTTCTACGCCACCTATCGGGGCTGCTTTACCCTGCCCGATGCAACCGCCCCCGGCACGCCGGCGAAACCGCCGATTACGATGGATTAAAGTGGTCGATATTATGCCTGGTCTGAGCCAACTGCATCGCATGCGCCTCTTGTAGCGGCTCGATGCGCTCGGTGGGCCCGACCACTGAAATGCCATACCAATCGCCGCCGATTTTTACGGCAATTGCCACGGCCGAGAGTTCGGGCGCACTTTCACCTAAATTGACATGCCAGCCGCGCTGCCTCGAAACGTCGGCTTGAGTTGCAAGCGCGGCAAAGTCCACCGTCGTATGCGCGGTAAAACGCTCGAAACCGAGCTTCGCTGCGAGCGTTTGCTGCTCGATGGGCGTAAGTTCGCCAAAGATCGCCTTGCCGATCGAATTCGCGTGCACGGGCCGGGTATCGCCCGGTGCCGCCATATAACGAATGGGCTTACGTGACTCCACCACATCAAGATAGAGCACCGTCAGGCCGTCGATTTTGCCAAATACCACGGTTTCGTCGGTCGCATCGCGCAACCCGACCAAGTATGGATGCACGCCTTCAACCACCGGATCGGCTGCGGTGATAGCTCGTGCCAGTTGCATCAGTCGCCGCGTTGGATAATAGCCGCCGCGTTTCCTGACTTCGTAAAGATAGCCTCGTCTGACAAGAGTACGCACCAGCGCAAGGCAACTCGACACCGGCACGGCCATCAGTGCGGCCAGTTCGGTTAGCGGGAGCGGCCGCAATTCTGCGGCGAAATGCTCAAAGAGATCAAGCGTACGTGCAACAAGTTTAACGTCCATACAAATCCCATCATCCATGTGACATGGGTCAGTCGCGATTTCAATACGACTTCGGTAAGCCAAGCACTTTTTCCGCGATAAAACACATGATCATCTGCGGACTGACCGGCGCGAGCCTCGGAATCAAGCTCTCCCGCAAATAGCGTTCGACATGGTATTCCTTTGCATACCCCATGCCACCCAGGGTTGCGATGGCGGTCTGGCATGCTTGAAACGCCGCTTCCGCGGCAAGATATTTGGCGGCATTGGCTTCAGCGCCACAGGCCTGACCCGCGTCGTACAGCGCTGCGGCCTTGAACACCATCAGTTTGGCCGCTTCAAGCTGCATCCATGCCTGCGCCAGCGGATGCTGGATCGATTGATTGCGCCCGATCACCCGGCCGAACACGACCCGCTCCTTGGCATACTGTGTAGCACGTTGCAGCGCTGCCTGGCCGAGACCGACAGCCTCCGCGGCGATCAATATCCGCTCGGGGTTCAAGCCGTGCAGCAAGTATTTGAAGCCTGCGCCCTCCTCGCCAATCAGATCTTGCTGCGACACCCTCAAACCGTCGATAAAGAGCAGATTCGAATCAACTGCCTTACGGCCCATTTTTTCGATTTCGCGTACTTCGACTTTAGAACGATCGAGATCGGTATAGAACAGACTTAGACCCTGAGTCTGCTTCGCCACCCGATCAAGCGGCGTGGTACGCGCAATAATCAGCATCTTGTTGGCGACCTGTGCCGTCGAAATCCAGATTTTTCGTCCGCTCAGCACATAGTCGTCGCCGTCACGCGTGGCTAGCGTTTTCAAATGGGTCGTGTCGAGGCCGGAATCGGGTTCGGTTACCGCGAAGCACGCCTTGTCCGAGCCCTGGATCAAAGGCGGAAGAAAGCGCTGCTTTTGTTCGGCGGTGCCAAAGACCTGCACCGGGTTCAGGCCGAAGATATTCATATGCACCGCTGACGCACCGGAAAGGCCGGCACCCGATGCACTGATGGTCTGCATCATCAGCGCGGCTTCGATCATGCCGAGGCCGGATCCTCCGTAGTCGGAAGACATCGCAATACCGAGCCAACCGGCATCAGCCAGAGCGCGATGAAAGTCGTGCGGAAATCCGCCCTCTCGATCATGTTGTAGCCAATAATCATCGTCAAAATGTTCGCAGAGTTTTTCCAGCGCGGTCTGAATCGACTGCTGCTCTGGCGTGAGTTCGAAATTCATGACGGCATCCCAACACTAGAAAAATTTAGATTTGTCGCCGAATACCTGATCCGCATGCTGATCCAGCTCCGGTGGCGGCATACGATAAGTGGCGGGGGTACGGCTCAGTTTGATCGGAGACGCGATGCCCCGGTAGCTGCCAAGCGTCACGCGCATTTCACGCTGTGCGGTATGCGGCAAATCGAGCGCGGCGTCAACGGACAATAATGGAGCGCATGGCACGCCCTGGCGCATTAAAGCATTGGCGAGTTGTGCCCCGTCCCACACCAAGAATGCGCTTTCGAGTTCAGCGCGCAGCGCCAGCCGGTGGGCACTGCGGGTGTGGTTATTGTCGAAACGAGCGTCACTGGTCAGGCTAGGCATATCGATTACGCCGCACAGCGCCGTGAATTGCGCATTATTGCCAACGGCGAGAAAAATATCGCCGCTGCCGGTATGAAACAAATCGTACGGCGTGATATTTGGATGCGCGTTGCCGCTCCGCTGCGGCGACTGGCCCGAATAGAAATAGTTTGCCGCGTGGGGGTGCAGAATGGACAGCGCGCTATCGAACAGCGCCGCTTCAACAAATTGACCACGCTGACTGCGCTCACGCTCGCGCAGTGCCATCAGAATGCCAAGGGCGGCGTTCAGGCCCGTCACCATATCGACCACCGGAATCCCCACCCGCAATGCGCCGCCACGCGCCTCGCCATTGACACTCATGATGCCCGTCATGGCTTGAATCGCCGCGTCATAGCCCGCCAATCCACCCAGTGGTCCATCGGCGCCGAAACCCGACACGCGGCAGTGGACGAGACGCGGAAAACGCGTCTGCAAGAGTTGCTCATAACCGAGACCCCAGCGTTCAAGCGTGCCCGGCTTGAAATTTTCGAGCAGCACGTCTGCATGCTCAAGCAAACCGAGAAGCTTGAGCCGCTCCGCCTCTTGCGATAGATCCAGCGATACGCCGAGCTTATTGCGGTTCACGCCCAAAAAATAGGCCGCCGTGTCATTCTCGAAGGGGGGCCCCCAGGTACGCGTTTCATCGCCGGCCGGCGGTTCGATCTTAATGACTTCTGCACCGTGATCAGCCAGGATTTGGGTGCAATAAGGGCCGCCCAGGACGCGCGACAAGTCGATGACACGGATGCCTTCGAGAGAACCAAGGGAATTTTCAGTCAAGATTTCAGCTCCATCGGCGATAAGAGTTCGCCTATCCTTTTATTCCTGCAGGTGAATAAAAGTTTATGGGAGTGAATTTACTTTTGGCATAACTGAGCGAAAAATCGGACTTTGCCGAGCAGTCACCTGGCCGACCTGTAACACAGGCAGTTCACCTCGAACTTAGAACAATGGGGTGTTCAAAATAGAACACCCCATTTGTCGGGTACACACCCGCGTCCGCGCTAATTCAATGACTTGCAGCTTGACCGTCGTTTGTACCCGATCACGCCGCCCAATCTTCAACCGCGAGATCGCTCACCAGGCCGAACGCTTTATCGTTGGTGACCAATACCGCGCCGACTTCCAACGCATGAGCAGCGATCAATAAATCGAGGGGAGCCAGGATCTTGCCGCGCCGCTCCAACTCGGCTCGCACCCTGCCGTAACGCTGCGCAATCGGGCCGCCCCAGGGTAAAACATCAACCCGGCGCAGGAGCTGTCGAACCGCCAGGTGGAGCCGCTCAGCCTCCGGCCGCTTCGCCAAACCGAACAATAACTCCCCTTCGGTAATTGCCGAAATGCACAGAGCCGCCATCGGCACGGCAATGACGCGCTGAACCACGGCGGGATGTGCCTTGATCAAGTGGCTCACCGTATTGGTGTCGAGCATGTAATGCTTCATTCCGGCCATCCATCAAACGGATCTCGCTCTTGCACACCTTGGTTGCGCTCCCGCGTATCCAGAAAGTCGGCAGGTATCTCGGCGCCCTTTAGCGTGGTAAAAAAATCATCCCAGGTCGCGGGCTTGAGCGACAAAATAACGTCGCCGGTTTCCGGATCCTGCCGGATGAAAACTTCTTTGGCGTCGAATCGATAAGCGGCCGGCAAGCGCACCGCCTGGCTGCGGCCGTTGGCAAATAATTTGGCGATTTGGCTCACGGCAATGCTCCTTTCAGCGGTATATATTAAAGTATATGCCATGAGAATGGTATATATCAAGGTATATGCCGAACGGCCTAAAACGCGAACAACAGACCGATTCGGCGCGTAGACTCAGGCCGCCGTCGGTTTGCATTATTGAGCCCAAGAGGCCGCCTCAAAAACAAAAAGGGGCGCTCCTTTTTACTATTGCAACCCACATCACCTTGAATCCAAAGCGCTTTATTCAATCGCCTGCAGCTTCGCCACCGCCAAGGCCAGCCATTTCTGCCCATGCCGCTTGAAGTTCACCAACGCCTTGGCATCGGTGCCGCTGCCTTCAAGGCCCAGTACCGCGCCTTCGCCAAATTTGGTGTGGAATACCGCCTGACCGACCTTAAAACCGGCTTCGGCCGCGCGCTGTTTTTGCGCAAACGCGGGCAGGCGCTCCACCGGCGGCGGTGCCGCAGGAGCGGCCGGTCCGCGACCGAACCAGTCACGGCCCCAGCCGGCATCGCTACGGCCGTTATTCCAGCGTGAACCGGGCTCGACCTTGGGCGTAAGCCATTTCAGCACGCCTTCGGGCAATTCGTCGAAAAAGCGTGAGCGGATGTTGTAGCGTGTCTGGCCGTGCAACATCCGGCTTTGCGCGAACGACAGATACAGCCGCTCTTTGGCACGGGTAATCGCCACATACATCAGGCGCCGCTCTTCTTCCAGGCCGTCGTTTTCGATCGCGCTGTTTTCGTGCGGGAACAGGCCTTCTTCCAGGCCGGTGATAAATACCGCGGTAAATTCCAGGCCCTTGGCCGCGTGCACCGTCATCATTTGCACCGCGTCCTGGCCCGCTTGCGCCTGGTTATCGCCCGCTTCCAACGAAGCGTGCGACAGGAAACCGGCCAGCGGCGTCATCTGGTCGGGCAGCGGCACGCCATCGGCATCCAGCAGCTCCACCAAACCGTCTTCATCGGGCACAGTCAATTGAGCCGCATCGGTGGCGCCCGGACGCAACGCCAGCATGCGCGCCGGGGCATCGATGCCATACCCTTCTTCACTGACAAAGGCGGTGGCCGCGTTGACCAGCTCCTGCAAGTTTTCCAGCCTATCCTGCCCTTCGCGTTCGGCCTGGTAATGCAAGTTCAAACCGCTGGCATCGGTGATGTAGGCAACGGTTTCAGGCAAGGACATGGCCTGCGTCTCGACCCGGATTTTTTCGATCAGGCGCAGGAAAGCGCCCAGGCTGGAGCCGGCCTTGCCGGTCACGTAGGCAATCGCCGCAGCCATCGAACAGTTATACAAGCGGGCCGAATCGGCCAGTTGTTCCAAGGAGCGGGCGCCGATGCCGCGCGCCGGGAAATTGACCACCCGCACAAACGCGCCGTCGTCGTTGGGGTTGTCGATCAAACGCAGATAAGCCAAAGCGTGCTTGATTTCCTGCCGCTCGAAAAAGCGCAAACCGCCGTACACCCGATACGGCACCCCGGCCGCCACCAGGCTATGCTCGACCACGCGCGACTGGGCATTGCTGCGATAGAGGATGGCGATTTCGGTGCGGGCCACGCCGGAATTGATCAAGGAACGGATTTCCTCGACCATCCAGCCCGCTTCCTGGGTATCGGTCGCAGCTTCATAGACTCGCACCGGCTCGCCGTGACCGGCGTCGGTACGCAGGTTTTTGCCCAGACGGCGCGAGTTGTTTTCGATCAGATGATTGGCGGCATCGAGAATATTGCCGTGCGAACGGTAGTTTTGCTCCAGCTTGATCAGATGGCGCACATGGTACTCGCGCTCGAAATCGGCCATATTGCCGACGTTGGCGCCGCGAAAGGCGTAAATACTCTGATCGTCATCGCCCACCGCAAACATGGCCGCATGCTCGCCCGCCAGCAACTTCAGCCAGGCGTATTGCAATTTGTTGGTGTCCTGGAACTCGTCCACCAGCACATGCTTGAAGCGGGCCTGGTAATGCGCGCGCAAGGCGGCACTGCGTTGCAGCAGCTCGTAGCAACGCAGCATCAGTTCGCCGAAATCGACTACCCCTTCGCGTTGGCATTGCGCTTCATAGGCTTGATACAGGTCGACGAATTTCCGGTTGAAACTGTCGTTGGCTTCAACCTGATCCGGGCGCAAGCCCTGCTCCTTGGCGTTCGAAATAAAACTCTGGACGCTTTTGGCCGGATACTTTTCGTCGTCGATATTCAAGGATTTCAGCAAACGCTTGATGGCCGACAACTGGTCGGCGGTATCGAGAATCTGGAAGGTCTGGGGCAAACCGGCATCGCGATGATGGGCGCGCAACATGCGGTTGCACAAACCGTGGAAGGTGCCGATCCACATGCCGCGGGTATTGATCGGCAGCATCGCCGTCAAGCGTCCCAGCATTTCGCGCGCGGCCTTATTGGTAAACGTCACGGCCAATACGCCCGAGGGGCTGATTTGCCCGGTCTGGACCAGCCAGGCAATGCGCGTGGTCAAGACCCGGGTCTTGCCGCTGCCCGCCCCGGCCAGTATCAGCGCGGGTTCGTTGGGCAGCGTCACCGCTTCAAGTTGTTCGGGATTCAGGTTGGCAAGCAAATCAGGCATGGAGGGGCTTCCGTTAGGGCCTTCATTATAAAGGTCATGGGGCTTGCCGGCACGATGCTCTATGTTTAGGGCCGGTTCGCCAAATTCCAGCCTTGGGACGACAGCCGCGATAAAAACCGCCCGTCCTCTGCTAGATTGAGGCCACGCCACCTTATAATTGAAAGCTTTACACGTAACCTCGGCGAAATTCACCATGAGCGACAGCGAAAACCTGGCTTCGGCACCCCTACCGGCAACCGATGCCCTGGCCAAAAGCTTCGAACCCCAGACCATTGAGGCCCACTGGGGGCCGGAGTGGGAAAAACGCGGCTACGCGCAACCTACGCTTGACGCCGACCGGGAAAACTTCTCGATCCAACTGCCCCCGCCCAATGTGACGGGCACGCTGCACATGGGTCACGCCTTTAACCAGACGATCATGGACGGCCTGACGCGCTACCACCGGATGCGCGGCGCCAATACCTTGTGGCTGCCGGGCACCGATCACGCGGGTATTGCCACACAAATCGTGGTCGAGCGCCAGCTCGATGCGCAAAAACTGTCGCGCCACGACCTGGGCCGCGAAAAATTCGTCGAGCGGGTGTGGGAGTGGAAAGAGCAATCGGGCTCGACCATAACCCGTCAGGTTCGGCGCCTGGGCGCCTCGATCGACTGGTCGCGCGAATACTTCACCATGGACCCGAAGATGTCCGAGGCGGTGCGCCAGGTATTTGTGCACCTGTTTAACGAAGGGTTGATCTATCGCGGCAAACGCCTGGTCAATTGGGACCCGGTGATGATGACCGCGGTGTCCGACCTGGAAGTGGTCAGCGAAGAAGAAGACGGTTCGTTATGGCATATCAACTACCCGCTGAGTGACGGTTCGGGCCACCTGACGGTCGCCACCACCCGCCCGGAAACCATGCTGGGCGACGTGGCCCTGATGGTTCATCCGGAAGACGAACGTTATCTGGCGCTGATCGGCAAGATGGTACGGCTACCGCTGACGGATCGCGAAATCCCCATCATCGCCGACGATTACGTCGACCGTGAATTCGGCACGGGGGTGGTCAAGGTCACCCCGGCCCACGACTTGAACGATTATCAGGTGGGCCAGCGGCACGGTCTGCCGATGATAGAAATCCTCACCCTGGACGCAAAAATCAACCATAACGCCCCGGCGTGTTATCAGGGCATGGACCGTTTCGTCGCGCGCAAGCAAATCGTCGCCGATCTCGAAGCCGCCGGCGCACTCGATTCGATCAAACCGCATAAATTGATGGTGCCGCGCGGCGACCGCACCGGCGTGGTGATCGAGCCGATGCTGACCGATCAATGGTTTGTCGCCATGAGCCAACCCGCGCCGCAAACCTCGCGCCATCCGGGCCAGTCGATTGCCGAGGTGGCGCTCGAGGTGGTGCGTTCGGGCGAAATCAAGTTCGTGCCCGAAAACTGGAGTACGACTTACTATCAGTGGCTGGAAAATATCCAGGACTGGTGTATCTCGCGGCAATTGTGGTGGGGTCATCAGATTCCCGCATGGTATGACGACGCGGGCAAGGTCTACGTCGCGCTCAATGAAGAAGACGCGCTGGCACAAGCACGCGCCCAGGGTTATAGCGGCACGCTGCGCCGCGATGAAGACGTGCTGGACACCTGGTTCTCCTCGGCATTGATCCCCTTCTCCGCGCTGGGCTGGCCGGAAAAAACCCCGGAGCTTGAGCACTTTCTTCCCTCATCGGTATTGGTTACCGGTTTCGACATTATTTTCTTCTGGGTGGCGCGGATGGTCATGATGACCACCCACTTCACGGGTCTTGTGCCGTTCAATACGGTCTATGTGCATGGCCTGGTGCGCGACGCCGAAGGGCAGAAGATGTCGAAGTCCAAGGGCAACACCCTGGACCCGATCGATGTGGTGGACGGTATCGCGCTTGATGCGCTGATCGCCAAACGTACCACCGGCTTGATGAATCCCAAGCAAGCAGCCAGCATCGAAAAGAAAACCCGCAAGGAGTTTGCCGACGGCATCCAGCCCTACGGCACCGATGCGCTGCGCTTCACCTTTGCTTCGATGGCCACGCTGGGCCGCAATATCAATTTCGATCTGGCACGCTGCGAAGGCTATCGGAATTTCTGCAACAAGCTGTGGAATGCCACCCGCTTTGTGCTGATGAATTGCGAAGGTCACGATTGCGGCGTCGGTGAATGCAGCGGCTCCTGCGGCCCCGACGGCGAGCTCGATTTCTCGCAGGCCGACCGCTGGATCGTGTCGCTGCTGCAGCGGGTCGAAAGCGAAGTCGAAAAAGGTTTTGCCCAGTATCGCTTCGACAATATCGCCGGCGCGCTGTATAAATTTGTCTGGGACGAATACTGCGACTGGTACCTCGAACTGGCCAAAGTCCAATTGCAGCATGGCACACCGGCCCAGCAGCGCGGCACCCGCCGCACCCTGCTGCGGGTACTCGAGACCACCTTGCGCCTGGCGCACCCGATCATTCCGTTTGTCACCGAGGCCTTGTGGCAAAAAGTGGCCCCGCTGGCCGGCCGTTATCCGGCCGAGCACGCCTTGGGTGCTGCATCGATCATGGTGCAACCGTATCCCCAGGCCCAGCCCGAAAAAATCGATGAGGCGGCCGAACTGTGGGTACTGCAGCTGAAAGCCGTGGTCGACGCCTGCCGCAATTTACGCGGTGAAATGAGTCTGTCGCCGGCCGCGCGGGTGCCGTTGCTGGCAACCGGCGACGAGGCGCGCCTGCGCTCGATCGCCCCCTATGTGCAAGCACTGGCCAAGTTGTCCGAAGTCACGGTGATTGCCGATGAAGCCGAACTCGACGCCCTGGCGCCGGGTGCGCCGGTGGCCATCGTCGGCACAGATAAAATCGTGCTGAAGGTTGAAATCGACGTCGCAGCGGAGCGCGAGCGTCTGCAAAAGGAGTTTGATAGGCTCAGTATGGAAGTAACGAAATGCGTGGCGAAGTTGGACAATGAGAATTTCGTGGCGCGTGCCAAGCCGGCAGTGGTTGAACAAGAAAGAACAAGGCTAGCGGAATTTAACGATACGTTGGTCAAGCTGGGCACGCAACTTGCTCGCCTGAATTGACTCTACTAGACGCGAGGTTTTAAAAATGCTTAAAGTGACAAAAGCGGTATTTCCGGTCGCAGGTCTCGGTACACGTTTCCTGCCGGCGACCAAAGCCAGCCCCAAAGAAATGCTACCGGTAGTCGATAAGCCTTTGATCCAGTACGCAGTCGAAGAGGCAATGGCTGCCGGGATTACCGAAATGATTTTTGTCACCGGCCGCAGCAAACGTGCGATCGAGGATCATTTCGACAAATCATACGAAGTCGAAGCCGAACTTGCCGCCCGCGGCAAGGAAAAATTGCTGGAACTGGTGCGTAGCATCAAACCCAGCAATATCGACTTTTTCTATGTGCGTCAGCCCGAAGCACTAGGCCTGGGCCACGCGGTGTTATGCGCCGAAAAACTGGTGGGCGACCATCCTTTCGCCGTAGTGCTGGCGGACGACTTGTTGGACGGCCAGCCGCCCGTGTTGTCGCAAATGGTCAATGTATTCGATCACTATCACAGCTCGGTGATCGGCGTCGAAACCATCAAACCTGAAGATAGCCGTTCGTACGGTGTGATCGACGGCAAAGAGTGGGAAGAAAACATTATCAAGCTGTCCGGCATTGTGGAAAAACCGGCGCCTGAAGATGCCCCATCGAATCTCGGCGTAGTGGGACGCTACATCCTGAAGCCGCGAATTTTTGCCCACCTGCGCGCGCAGAAACCCGGCGCCGGCGGCGAAATCCAGCTCACCGATGCGATTCAATCGCTGCTGACCGACGAACAGGTTATCGCTTATCGTTATAGCGGCACGCGCTTCGACTGCGGCAGCAAGCTCGGCTACCTGAAGGCCACCGTCGAATTTGCCTTGCGTCACCCGGAAGTCAAAAACGAGTTTGCCGAATATCTGCAGCATCGCAGCATGCTGCCGCAATCGTAGCAACACTTGATACCCGGTAGCACCCGGGGCGGGGTACCGCCCCGCTCGCTGCTCGACAGGTAGACGACAAATAAAAAAACCAGGCTTGATCGGCCTGGTTTTTTTGCGACTTGACCGCTGTGACTGACGGCAAGCCTTTATCTCTAATACCGATAACGCCGGCCCGCCCCCCCGGGATCGTTGGCGCTATCGGCAACCTCAGTATTTAGGCCAGGCGTTCACCAAATTGGTAATGTTGGCTGAACCGATACCGGTGGCGAAGTTCCAGCCGCTGTTGGTGCCATAGGCTTTCAAATAGCTGCTGTCGCTCAAGGAGAGCACGCCGTACGAGCCACTCGGCAAATAACAATTGTTCTTGCCGGCGCAGTTCACGTCCATATCGCCGGCCGTCACGTTGTGGAAGATGCAATCGCTGGCGCCGCCTTTGCCCAGATCCGAATTACAGGTATTGCTGCCCGCGCGGCCATATTCCGCAGCCGCGAGCGGATAGTAGACCCAATTGGGATTGCCCTGGCGTGCCCCCACCTTCTGGTTGATCAAGGCCTGGAATCCGGCCCAGATCGGCGAGGCGAAGGAGGTTCCGCCGGCACCCGACCATCCGCTCGGCGCACCCGTACAAGCCGCGCCCTGATCCGCGATATCGGAGTCGCAGTAGATGTAGTAGTGACCCCAAACGCCGTTGGCGGCAAACAGCGAAACATCGGGAATATCACGTACTCCGTCCGCCGGATTGCCAACCAGCGACTGCCAGAACGGCTTGGCATAACCCTGGCAGGTGCCGCCGATTTCACCGCCATGAGACGGGTTGCCCGTGGCACATCCGCTGGGACCGCCGCTACCGCTGGCCGTACTCAGGAAGTTGGCCTTGCCGGCCGTGCTGTTGCAAAAACCGCTAGCACCGTAGGTGGTGCTGTAACCGCTGGCGGCGGCGATCAATACGCTGGCGCAGGAATCATTCCACGGAATTTCCGGAATATACGACAAGGCCGAGCCGTCGGTCGCGCCATTGGTGGCACGCCAATAAGTGGCTGTGGTCTTGGCCGAGGTATCGCCGAAATCGGTACCGCCGACCGCGACGTTAAATGGCGTCGAGGCAAAGCCGCTGACGCCGATGCCATGATACGCCGTGGGTTCGTCGGCGTCGCAGCTTGCCGCGCCCTCGTCGCCGGACGAAACAAAAATCGAGGTGCCCAGCGCCACGCCTTCTTCATAAATGGAACGGTAAGCGGCATTGGCCGTAGCACCGTTTTCCGCCTCGCATTCGCCGTAGCTGATGCTGACGATGGCCGGCGGCTGGTTGCTGTTCAACAGGTTCTGCAGCGCAATCAAACCGCCGAAGGTGGTGGTGGTATCTTGGCATGAGGCAAGTACCACCGAGGCGTTCGGTGCCGCGGCGCTGGCCCATTCCGCATCGAGCTCGGCTTCCGATTCGTTAATCGGGAGCACGCCGGGATCCAGGCAATTGTTGGCACTGCCTAGCGGTGCCGGATGCACTTGGGTAAATGAACCCGAGCTGTAGCCGGACAAGCCGAAGGTCGAGCGGAACGTTTTCCAGTCGGCCGTGCTGTAAACATCGGTATCCTCGATCACGACAATGGTCTGACCTTGGCCCGAGATGCCGGATTTGAACAGCGGGTTCAGATCATAAATCGTGGCCAGGTCGGCAGGCACCACCGCGTGATAGGTCGAACCGTTACCGGCGGTATAAGTGTAGGCGGGCTTGGCCTTGAAATTGGTATGCGGCCGGAAATCATTCAACGACACCACCCCGCTCACCACCTCGGCAAGTGCCGCCGGAATCTGCGGATCGCTCATGTTCGCCAGGTGGTTGACGCCGTTCACATCGACATGATGAATCTCGGTTTTAAACGCATCACGGACCTGTCCCGCGGTCCCGGAGAAGTCGATCACCATGCCCGTGCTCAAGGCGGTATTGACCGTCAGTCCATGTTTGGTCAGCCAGTCGCTGACCAAATTCCGGTCCGCATCGGCCGGGCCGAAATCCGCGTTGAATTGTGCGGCAGTGAGCCATTGATGGAAGTTGGGCGACTTGGGGTCGTGCAACTGCTGGATCAAATTCGACAACGCGACCTGTCGCTCGGCCGGCCGCTTCAACAGCAGTTGCATATGCGCCAGGACCTGCGAATCACTCACCGCACCGCGATCGTTTTCCGCAACCGCTTCGGGACGGGTATTGCCGCTCAACGAAACGGTTTGTGCCTCGTCCACGGTTTGAGTAACAAGTTGCCGGGCGGCTTGCGCCTGTGCTTCAGAAGTAATACCAAGCAGTGAGATGGACAGCAGAGCAAACACCAGAAAACCAGATTTCGATCTTTTCAATCTTGTTAATGTTGTTGACATATGGCCTCCCCCTACGCGTTGTAAAAGAATTTTTCAGCACTGTAGCCGACTTAATAAACCGTTGCGGATTTTTTAAAAAAACTGCAAGGTTGCTGTAAATTCTTGGCGGATCGGGGAACGCCCCCTCTCGGCAGGGCGTTTGTCAAAGACCACATCTCAACTTCAATCAAGCCAGGTAACGCGCCTCCAGATGTGCCCGGAAGTATCCGGGGTTCAGCGATTCTCCGGTGGCGCGCCGGACTAATTCTCCGGTTTCCCAACGGCTGGCCTGACTCCAAATATGCTCGTTGAGCCAGGCAAAAACATGGCGGAAATCGCCTATAGAAATTTCTTCGTCGAGCGTGGGATAAATCTGTCGCATGCTCGCAAAATACTGAGCCGCATACATGGCGCCCAGGGTATAGCTAGGGAAATACCCGAAGCTGCCGTCCGACCAGTGCATGTCCTGCAGGCAGCCGTTTTTATAGTTGCCGCGTGTATCGATGCCCAGGTAAGCCTGCATCTTCTCGTCCCACAGCGCCGGAATATCCTCTGCTTCAATTTCGCTGTTCATCAACGCGCGTTCAATTTCAAAACGCAGAATAACGTGGGCCGGATAACACAATTCATCGGCATCGACCCGGATAAAACCTGGCTCCACGCGACTGTAGAAACGTGCCAGATTGGCTGGATCAAAGGCCGGATCGGATGCGGCGGGGTCGGCGCTCAAATGCTGTCGCACCAACGGCGCGATGTTGTGCAAGAAGCCGGGGTGGCGGCCCAACTGCATTTCAAACGACAGGCTTTGACTTTCGTGTATGCCCATCGAACGCGCCTGGCCGACGGGCAGATGGACCCAATCGCGCGGCAGGTTCTGTTCATAACGCGCATGACCGGTCTCGTGAATGATGCCCATCAGGCTCTGGGTAAAATCGTCCTCGCTATAGCGGGTGGTGATGCGCACGTCTTCCGCCACGCCGCCGCAAAACGGGTGCACGCTGATGTCGAGCCGCCCGGCATCGAACTCAAAGCCGATGCGCCGCATCACTTCCAGACCCAGGGCGCGCTGCGCCACGGTGGAGAACGGACCTTGCGGCTGAAGCACCGACTCACCGGCCTGGCGTTCGCGCACTTGGGCAATCAAGCCGGGCAACCAGGTTTTGACGTCGCTGAAAATACCTTCGATCTCGGCACTTTGCATGCCGGGTTCGTACTTGTTCATCAAGGCGTCGTACGGACTGCCGCCGGTGTGTGCCGCCAGCAGCGCGCCTTCTTCGCGAGACAAGCGCACCACTTCACGGAAATTAGCCAGGAAGCCGGTCCAGTCGTTGGCTTGCCGCTGCTCGCGCCACGCGTGTTCGCAGCGCATGCCGGCCAGCGTCTTGGCTTCCACCAGCTTTTCGGGCAGCAAGTTGGCGTGTTGCCATTGACGCCGCATTTCACGCAGGCTGGCCCGTTCCATGTCGGACAAGTCTTCCTGTTCGGCTTCGGCCAGCCAGCCTTGCAGCGCCGGATCGGTTTGGGTCCGATGCATCAACACGCCCAGTTCGGCCATCGCCGCGGTGCGCGCTTCGCTGCCGCGGCCGGGCATCATCGTGTGTTGATCCCAACCGGCCATCGCCGCCAAGTGTTGATAACGGTACAGACGCGTAAACACGTCAGTCAACGCAACATAAGCTTTTTTGTGCGACATGAGTTTCACTCTCCCGAGGCAAGCATAAAGCCGCTGGTCCAACTCGAAGCAGGTATCAACGCGTGAACCGATCAAGCAATGGATAAGCGGGCCGACGTGGCAAATGCCTACGGCGTTTTATCGATGACGTATTTTAGGCAGGCAAACTGCTATTATGAAACTTGCCAAAACACTATAGGTGTTATCTAAATTACTTATGTCTGTTTCGCTTAACGATCTGCAGTTGCTGCTCGATGTCGCCGATTGCGGCAGTTTCAGCCAGGCTGCCGTGCGGCGCGGCTGGTCGCAGCCCCAAGTCAGCCAGCGGATTTCACTGCTGGAGCACACCTTGGGCCAGGAATTATTTGCCCGCCATCGACGCGGCGCGTCGCCCACGCCCGCTTGCCTGCAATTCCTCGATTCGGCGCGGCAGGCGGTCCTGGCATTCGAACGCGGCCGAGCCCTGCTTGACGGCAGCCCGTTGTTGCCGCGCATTACCTTGTCCTGCCTGCCGTCGCTGACCTCATCGATCTACGGTCCGCTAATGGCCAAATTAGCCGATGCGCCCTTGGAAATCCGCTGCTCGGCCGATCATTCGCCAGGGGTGATGACAGCCTTGCTCGCGGGCGAAGTGCAAGTGGGTTTTGTGCTGAAATGCCCGCCCGTCGCGGGCATCCGGATGGAGCGCTTATGGTGTTCGCCGATCGTTGCGGTGGTGTCGCCGCAACATCCGCTGGCGTCGGTGCAACATCCGCTGAAACTCGGCGAGCTGGCCAATCAGCGCATTGCGCCGCAATTCTGGGGCGAAGATTGCGAAACCTTGATCAAATTGATCCACCAGCATCGCGAACGAGCGCTGCCGATTCACGCGGTGCAACCGGCTTCGGCCGTGATGGAACTGGTGCTGCGGCATCGGTTCGTCAGCTTCATGCCGCGTATCGTGGTGCATGCGGAGCTACAGGAAGGCCGCTTGCGGGAAGTTGCGCTGAGCGATCTGCCCTATTGGCAATGGGAGGTGATGATGGCCTGGCGTAGCGGCAAACGCCGCGATCATGCCAAAGAAACGGTGATCAAGGCCGCGCGCCAAGTGGCCCAGGAGATGGCGTCGCCGCCTGGGCAGGCGCGGCCCGACTAGCGCCGGCGCATCAGAAAGGTGAAGACTTTTTCGTGGGACGAGGTTTCGACCAGTTCGTTGCCGGTCTGTTTCGCAAAAGCGGCAAAGTCGCGCTGGGCGCTTGGGTCGGTCGCCAATATTTTCAGAATTTGGCCGCTCTCCATATCGGCCAGCGCCTTTTTGGCTCGCAAAATGGGCAGCGGGCACAACAAACCGCGCGCATCGACTTCTTTATGAATATCCATCTGCTTTAAATTCCGGTTGAGGTGGTATCGCTCTCGTTACTCACGTCGCCAACGCGCCAACGCAGTTGTCCGGGACGCTCGACGAACTCGACCGGCAGATTCCGCCGCCGCATCCACTCCGCCAACGCCAGGCCGGTACCGGCACGCCAGGGCAGCAGGCGATGCGGTTCGATCAGTTTATATTCCACCAGTTCCGCCGACAGCCTGACCGTGCCGCTGGCCTTGACGTGGTACGCGATAATCAATTCATTTTTGCGCATAAATTCGTACACTCCGAGCAATTCGATCGACTCGGCATGCAAGGCGGTTTCTTCCATGACTTCACGGGCGATACCCTGCTCCGGCGTCTCGTCTTTCTCCAGAAAACCGGTGATCAAGGCGAACATGGTGGGTTCGGTCCACGCCGCATTACGTGCCAGCAAAATCTTGCCCTCGTATTCAACCACCGCGGCCACCACCGGCACCGGATTATTCCAATGCACAAAACCGCAAGCCTCGGTCAGGCAAACATGCCGCGCACGCTCTTCCAACTGGCGCTCGACCAGCGACGCGCCGCACTGCGGGCAAAATTGATAAGGGTTCATTCGGCTCGACTCATTGCGCTTATTCGACTGCTTATTCGACTGCTTACTCGACTCATCGGGCTCGACTCATCCGGCCCGCTTCCAAAGCTCATCACAGATGAAAAAAAACGCCGCGAACCGGGGGCCGCGGCGTTTTCGCACTGCTATGCGCAGGATTCTCGACCAGCGCCGCCTGCCTGGCGTCCTGTTTCGCTACTGTACCTATTTACAGGCGGCCAGCCACCCAAGCCTGCACCCCTGCCAGCGCGGCCGGCAGGTTAGCCGGTTCGGTACCGCCCGCCTGGGCCATATCGGCGCGACCGCCGCCTTTACCGCCCACCTGCTGCGCCACAAAGTTCACCAGTTCGCCCGCCTTGACCTTCAGACTGGCGTCGGCGGTGACCCCGGCAATCAAGCTGACTTTGCCGTCCGTCACAGCCGCCAGTACGATAGCGGCATGCTTGAGCTTGTCTTTAAGTTTGTCGACCGTTTCACGCAGGGTTTTGGCGTCGGCATTGTCGAGCACGGCCGCCAGCACCTGCACGCCGCCCACTTCAACCGCCTGGCTGAGCAAGTCGTCGCCCTGGCTCGAGGCCAGTTTCGACTTCAATTGCGACAGCTCTTTTTCCAGCGTGCGGACTTGTTCCTGCACCTGTCCGATGCGCAAGGTCAATTCAGCAGGTTGAGCTTTCAAGGCTGCCGCCGCGGTATTGACCAGGGTATCGAGCTGTTGCACAAAACGCAGCGCGTTATCGCCGGTGATCGCTTCGACCCGGCGGATCCCCGCCGCGACGCCGCCTTCGACCACAATTTTGAACAAGCCGATATCGCCGGTGCGCTGCACATGCACCCCACCGCACAGTTCACGCGAAAAGCCGATATCGAGCACCCGCACTTCGTCGCCGTATTTCTCGCCGAACAAAGCCATGGCGCCGCCTTTGACCGCATCGTCATAGGCCATCAACTGGGCCTGGACCTGCGCATTGCGCAAGATCTCGGCATTGACGATGACTTCGACCCGGCGAATCTCGTCGTCAGTCATGGGGGCATTGTGGGCAAAGTCGAAGCGGGTTTTGTCGGCGTCGACCAACGAACCTTTTTGCTGCACATGAGCGCCCAGCACTTCACGCAAAGCCTTATGCATCAAATGGGTAGCCGAGTGATTGCGGATCGTGCGCGCACGCCGCACCGTATCGACCTCGGCCGCCAGCACGTCGCCCACCTGCAACACGCCCTGCACCAGCGTACCGTGATGGCCGAACACATCGGCTTGTACCTTCAGCGTATCGCTCACTTCAAAGCGCGCGCTACCGGCCAACAGCACGCCTTGGTCGCCGGCCTGGCCGCCCGATTCGGCATAGAACGGGGTGTGATCGAGCACCACGATGGCGGCCTGGCCCGCGCTGATCGACTCGACCGCACTGCCTTCGACGTAGAGCGCGATCACCCGGGCATCGTCGATCGCGAGTTTTTCGTAACCGTGAAAAGTGGTTTTGGCACCGCTATAACCGAGCGCCGCACTCATCTTGAACTTGCCCGCGGCTCGCGCCTGGTCACGCTGGCGCGCCATCGCGGCGTCAAACGCGGTTTCGTCGACGGTCATTTCCCGTTCGCGGCAAACGTCGGCCGTCAGATCCAGCGGAAAACCGAAGGTGTCGTGCAGCTTGAAGGCGACTTCGCCATCCAGCGTCCGGGTGCCTTTTTTCTGCACTTCGGCCAGCGCGGTTTCGAGAATTTCCATGCCGATATCGATGGTCTCGAAGAAACGTTCTTCTTCCTGGCGCAGCACCTCGGTGACACGGGCCTGGGCTTCGGTGAGTTCCGGGTAAGCGGCACCCATTTCAGCCACCAGATCGGTGACGATACGGTTGAAAAACGGTTGTCTGCGGCCCAGCTTGTAGCCATGACGGATGGCGCGGCGGATGATACGGCGCAACACATAACCGCGCCCTTCATTGCCCGGAATAATGCCGTCGACGATCAGGAACGAGCAAGCGCGGATATGGTCGGCAATCACTTTCAGCGAATTATTGCCAAGGTCGGCGGTGCCGGTTTCGCGTGCCGCCGCCTTGATCAGCGACTGGAACAAATCGATTTCGTAATTGCTGTGCACATGTTGCAGCACCGCGGCCAGACGTTCGATACCCATGCCGGTATCGACGCACTGCTTGGGCAGGCGCGGCATATTGCCCTGCTCATCGCGGTTGAACTGCATAAACACCAGATTCCAGATCTCGATATAACGATCGCCGTCTTCTTCCGCCGAACCCGGCGGCCCGCCCCAGATCTCGGGACCGTGGTCGTAGAAAATTTCGGAGCATGGACCGCACGGCCCGGTGTCCGCCATTTGCCAGAAATTGTCGGAGGCGTAACGCGCGCCCTTGTTATCGCCAATACGGATGATGCGTTCCACCGGCACGCCGATTTCGCGGGCCCAGATATCGTGCGCTTCGTCGTCTTCGTGATAGACGGTGATCCAGAGCTTGTCCTTGGGCAATTGGTAGACCGTGGTCAACAATTCCCAGGCGTAATGAATCGCATCGCGCTTGAAATAGTCGCCGAACGAGAAATTACCCAACATCTCGAAGAAAGTATGGTGGCGTGCGGTGTAACCGACATTTTCCAGGTCGTTATGCTTGCCGCCCGCGCGCACGCTGCGCTGCGCGGTGGTGGCCCGGGTGTATGGGCGCGGGTCGTTACCCAGGAACACGTCCTTGAACTGGACCATGCCCGAGTTGGTAAACATCAAGGTCGGATCGTTCGCCGGGATCAGGCTCGATGACCGGACAATGGTATGCCCCTTGGATTCGTAGAATTTAAGGAATTTCTCGCGGATTTCAGCTGCTTTCATGGCGGGCTTTGGAGCGACCGGGCGCTACAGTAAGTGATTTTTATAAGCATTTGATTATACGGGAAACCGCCGCAACTCAGCCATACGACAGAGCAGACCCGGCCCAGCGTGCCGCATCGACACACCTCGTCGGGCACGGCGCCGGCCCTGAATCGCTTATGATTGCCGCTTGGATTAGCGCATGGATAGCCCCGGCCGCAGCTTTCAGCGTCGCCTTGAACCGTGCATGAGCCGCTACATGAGCCGGCATGAATGCCACATGAATCTCTCATGAACGTCGCGCAACCCGTTGCCGCCGTTCCCAACCTGGATTGGAGACCCCGCACCATGGGCGCGCTTAGCCATATTCGTGTACTCGACCTGACCCGCGTCCTGGCCGGCCCCTGGTGCGGACAAACCCTCGCCGATTTCGGCGCCGACGTGATCAAGGTCGAACGCCCCGGTGTCGGCGACGATACCCGTCACTGGGGACCTCCCTACCTCAAAACGGCGGACGGAGAATTGACCGGCGAGGCGGCGTATTACCTCGCCGCCAATCGCAACAAGCGTTCGATCACGCTCGACATCGCCACTGCCGAAGGCCAGCGGCTGGTGCGCGAACTGGTGGCGCAAAGCGATGTGGTGCTGGAAAACTACAAGGTCGGGCAACTGAAGAAATACGGCCTGGACTACGCCGCGCTGTGCGAGATCAAACCGGACCTGGTCTATTGTTCGATTACCGGCTTCGGCCAAACCGGCCCCTACGCGCCGCGCGCGGGCTACGATTTTATCGTGCAGGGCATGGGCGGTTTTATGAGTATTACCGGTGAACCCGATACGTTGCCGGGCGGCGGTCCGCAAAAAGCCGGGGTCGCGATTGCCGATCTGATGACCGGCATGTATGCGACGGTCGCCGTGCTGGCGGCGCTGGCTCATCGCGACCGCACCGGCGCCGGCCAATATATCGACATGGCGCTGCTCGACGTGCAGGTCGCGATGCTGGCTAACATGAATACGAATTTTCTGGTGAGCGGCAGCCCCCCGGCACGGTGGGGCAATGCCCACCCCAACATCGTCCCCTATCAAACCTTCAAGACCTCGGATAGCTGGATTATCGTCGCAGTCGGCAACGACGGGCAGTTTCGCAAATTTGTCGAAGTCGGCGGACAACCGGAGCTGGCGGACGATCCGCGTTTCGCGCAAAACCCGGACCGGGTGCGCCATCGCGAACACCTGGCGCCCCTGCTCGCCGCCATGGTGGCGCAACGCAGCAAGGCCGACTGGATCGGCGCGCTGGAAGCGGCCGGGGTGCCCTGCGGGCCGATCAATAACCTGAGCGAGGTATTCGACGACCCTCAGGTGCGCTCCCGCGCGATGCAAGTGCCGGTCGAACATCCCTTGGCCGGCACCATCAAACTAGTGGGCAATCCGATCAAAATGAGTCTGACGCCGCCCGCTGTCGCCAGCCACCCGCCCTTGCTCGGCGAACATACCGAAGCCGTGTTGCATGAGCTGCTGGGAGTCGACGCCACTGCCTTTGCCGCCCTGCGGGACGCCGGCATTGTGTAACAGACTGTATTAACTCGGACCCGCGCGGCCCCGTTCCGAGAGGCGCCCAAACCGCTGCGGATTCTCGTATCGCGTGGCGTAGCGGGGATTCGTGCCGCTTGGCGGCAGCCGTCAAACGTATCGTTTTTGTAACAATTGGGGGCCTATCGTTCAATTGCTCCGGAACCATCTACCCGTCTTCGTCTCAAAATCAATGCTTAGGTCGTGAATCGATACGTTTCTGTGGCAAGCCCGATCGGTTTCGACATCATGCCACCAACATTCTTTGCGCCATTTGAGAGGGAACATTCATGAAAAAACTTATCGTTACCGTCGCTTCCGCCTTGTTGGTTACGGGCGCTTACGCTCAAACCGCGCCTGCTGCCGCACCCGCCGCGGGCAACGCCGCACCGGCGCATTCGCTGAAAGCCGGCAAGTCAGCCACGGACCGTACCGAAGTACGCATCAACCAATTGCACGCCGATTTGAAGATCACCCCGGATCAAGAAGCCAAATGGGGCGATGTGGCCCAGGCGATGCGCGACGAAGCGACGCAAATGGATGAGTTGATTGCGCGCCGCCAGGCGCAGCAAGACATGATGTCGGCGGTCGACGACCTGAATAATTATGCCGAACTGGCACAAGCCCATGCCGATGGCGTGAAGAAGATGTCGGCCGTGTTCGCTCCGCTGTACAACAGCATGTCGGACGAGCAGAAGAAGGTTGCGGATGAAACCTTCCACCCGCATCAGCACCCGGCCAAGCAGGCCATGAAACACAGCGGCACCAAGGCAGCTACCTCCAAGGCCGCGGTACCGAACGCCAGCTCGCAGCCGTAATGAGTGCTGTGCATTGAAGCTCGGCATACCCGCGTTGAGTGTTGCTCCTCGGCGCGCTCTATTCCGAGCCTCAATTCAGCAACTCGTTTTGGCCGGCAGCGCACTCGACGGCGCCCTGACGCCTGGATAGCCAGCCGGAATGCCGTCGAGCAGGAACCCAGACAAGGATATTTTATGAAACGCCTTTTAATCATTTCATTGCTTGGATTAGCGGCTGTGGGCGTAAGCCCGTTAGCCAGCGCCCGTGTCAGTATCGGTATCGGTATCGGCGTACCGGGTTTTGTGGCCGGCCCGCCGGTAGTCTACGCCCCGCCGCCTCAGCCCTACTATGCACCGCCGCCGGTGGTGTATGGCGGTGGTGGTTATTATGGCGGCGGCCCCGGCTGGGGTCACCGCGACTATCATCGCGGTCGTGACGATCATGGTCACGGTAACGACCACCGCCGCTGATCGGCCCGCGCCAATCGCCTCAAATGCCCCGCTTGCGGGGCATTTGCTTATGCGGGCAAAACACACTTAGCTCAGCAAAGTGCGGCAAAAGAGACGAGGTACGGTAAAATGGCCTGATATTCCAAGGCTCCCCACATGAAGAACGAACCCAACCTCGAACGAAAAAACGCAGCGCCAGATACTGCGCCGGCATCGAATTTCATTCGCAACATCATCGACGAAGACATCCGCAGCGGCAAATGGGCGGGGCGCGTGGAGACCCGTTTCCCACCGGAACCCAATGGTTACCTGCATGTCGGCCATGCCAAATCGATCTATGTGAATTTCGGCCTGGCTCGCGCCTACAACGGCGTTTGCCACCTGCGCTTCGACGACACCAATCCAGAAAAAGAAAGCACCGAATACGCCGACAGCATTATCGATGCGGTCAAATGGCTGGGCTTTTCATGGCAGCACGGCGCCACCGAACATCTCTATTACGCCAGCGACTATTTCGACAAGCTGTACGCTTTTGCTGAGTTGCTGATCGAACGCGGCCGCGCTTATGTCGACAGCCAAAGCGCTGAAGAAATGCGCATCAATCGCGGCACCCTGACCGAAGCCGGCCGCCCCTCGCCCTTCCGTCAACGTACCCCGGCCGAAAGCCTGGACTTGTTCCGCCGCATGCGGGCCGGCGAATTCGCCGACGGCACCCATGTGCTGCGCGCCAAGATCGACCTCGGCTCGCCCAATATGAATTTGCGCGACCCGGTGATTTACCGGATCCGCCGGGTGCATCATCATCGTACCGGGGATGCATGGTGCATTTACCCGATGTACGACTACACCCACTGTATTTCGGATGCGCTGGAGAACATCACCCATTCCCTGTGCACGCTCGAATTCGAAGACCACCGCCCGCTGTACGACTGGGTGCTCAACGAATTGGCCGAAGCCGGCGTGATGGCCCGTCCGCTGCCGCAGCAAATCGAATTTGCCCGGCTTAACCTGACCTATGTGATCACCAGCAAACGCAAGCTGCTGCAATTGGTCACCGACCGTCATGTCGACGGTTGGGACGATCCGCGCATGCCCACCGTAGTTGGCTTGCGCCGCCGGGGTTATACCCCCGCCAGTATCCAGTTGTTCTGCGAACGGATCGGCCTGACCAAGTCCGATACCTGGATCGACATGAGCACGCTGGAACAAGCGCTGCGCGACGATCTCGACCCGATCGCGCCGCGCGCGACCGCGGTACTCGACCCGCTGAAATTGATTATCGACAATTTCCCCGAAGGCCAGATCGAAGCGTGCACCTCGCCGGTACACCCGCATCACCCCGAGATGGGCGAGCGCCAGTTTCCCTTCTCGCGCGAACTCTGGATCGAGCGCGAGGACTTCAACGAAGCGCCACCCAAGGGTTATTTCCGCCTCTTCCCCGGCAACCGGGTACGGCTGCGTCACGGCTTTGTGGTCGAATGTACGGGCGCCGACAAGGATGAGAACGGGGTGATTACAGCGGTCCATTGCAGCTACTTCCCCGATAGCAAGTCCGGCACCGACGGCTCGAACAACTATAAGGTGAAGGGCAATATTCACTGGGTCAGCGCGGCGCACGCCTACGCCGCCGAAGTGCGGATTTACGACCGTCTGTTTACCGATGCGCAGCCCGATGCAGGCGGTCGCGATTTCCTCGAAGTGCTCAATCCCAACGCCAAACGCGTGGTTCAGGCCTATTGCGAACCGGGTGTGGTGAACGTGATGCCGGAAGACCGCGTGCAATTCGAGCGGCACGGCTATTTTGTGGCCGATCGGGTCGACTCGCAACCCGGCAAACCGGTGTTCAACCGCATCACCACCTTGAAAGATAGCTGGGGCAAACCGGCTTAGGGCCTGTTCACGCTGTTCTGCATACCTCGTTTGGCGAGGTATGCAGATTCAGGATGACAATGCGGTGTGGCAAAGGCAGCGGCTCAGAGACGATGAGCCGCTATTTTTTCGCCTGCATGATCGAACTGGGGATGAATACAGGCCACCTCAGCGCCGTCGTCCATCAGGTCCAGCGCCGGCCGCTGCTGCGCGCAGGCAGCGTCGGCGTAGCTGCAGCGGGTACGGAACACGCAGCCCGAAGGCAACGCCAGCGGCGACGGCAAATCGCCGCCGAGCGTGGCGCGCACCTGGCGCTGACGCAGCGGGTCGGGACGCGGCACGGCGGCCAGCAAGGCCCGCGTATACGGATGATGCGGGCTGGCGTACAGCACCCGCTTGTCGGCCAATTCCATCACGCGGCCCAGATACATCACCAGAACCCGATGGCTGATGTATTTGACCACCGCCAGATCATGCGCCACGAAAATCAAAGCCAACCCGGTCTCGCGCTGCAGGTCCTTGAGCAAATTGACGATTTGCGCCTGGATCGAAACATCCAGCGCCGACACCGGCTCATCGCAAATCACCAGTTCCGGTTCCGAGATCAAGGCACGGGCGATGCCGATACGCTGGCACTGGCCGCCCGAAAATTCATGCGGGTAGCGTTGCAGATGCGCTTGCGACAGACCCATGCGCTCGATGATGCGCAATACCCGTTCACGCACTTGAGCCGCACCCATACCCGGAAAATGCGTGGTCAGGGGTTCGGCCACCACGCGCTCGATCGTCATGCGCGGATCCAGCGACGCAATCGGATTCTGGAAAATCATCTGCATGCTTTTGCACAGCGACGGGTCGCGTTTACTGCCGTTGGCGGCAACATCTTTGCCGCGCCACAGAATACGGCCGCTGGTCGGCGGATTGAGGCCGATCAGCGCGCGCGACAAGGTCGATTTGCCGCAACCGGATTCGCCGACGATGCCCAGCGTCTCGCCGGGGCGGACTTCGAACGATACCCCATCGACCGCATGCAACATACGTTTGCCGGCAAACGGCAGACGGCTGTTGGCCACCGGGAAATGCACCTTGAGATTGTCCACGGTGAGCAGTGGTGCTTCTTGGCGGGCTGGGGCTGCGGGGTTAAGGATTGAGTCTGACGCAGGCTTCATGGCGGCCTCGGTATCGAGCGGGTTCATACGGCACCTCCAACCCGCAGATCGGGTCGCAATTCAACCAGCGGAATATGGCAGGCGCGCAGACGCTGGCTCACGCCCTCATCGCCGAAGCCAGCCAGATCAGGCCGGACGCTCGCGCAGCGCTCTTGCGCCATGGCGCAGCGCGGCGCAAAAGCGCAGCCCAGCACCGCCGCGCCGCCCGAGGGCGGATTGCCGGGAATCGCGCGCAGCGGCTGATCGTCGCTGTCGCCGTCTTGATCGAGATGAGGCAAGGCGTCGAGCAAGCCGATGGTGTAGGGGTGGGTCGGCTCGGTGAAGATCTGATGTGCGCTACCGTACTCCATGGTGCGGCCGCCATACATCACCATCACGTCATCGCATAAGCTCGCCACCACCCCCATGTCATGGGTGATCAGGATAATGGCGGTGCCGAGATCGCGCTGCAAATCGCGCAGCAACTCGATGATCTGCGCCTGCACCGTCACGTCCAGCGCGGTGGTCGGCTCATCGGCGATCAACACATCGGGCTCGCACAGCAAGGCCATGGCGATCATCACCCGTTGCAACATGCCGCCGGAAAATTCATGCGGGTACATTTTGATGCGTCGCCGTGCGTCGGCAATCCGCACCGCTTCGCACATCGCCACCGCTTTTTCAAAAGCCTGCTTGCGCGACATCTTGCGATGCAGTTGCAAGACTTCCGTCATCTGCCGCTCTATCGTCAGAAACGGATTCAGGGCCGTCATCGGGTCCTGGAAAATCATCGCCACGCGATCGCCGCGGATACGATTCAATTCGGCGGACTTCAGGGTCAGCAGATCGCGGCCGGCGTAACGCGCGGTGCCGGTGACCGCGCCATTTGGCGGCAGCAGGCCCATCATCGACAAGGCTGTCTGGCTCTTGCCCGAACCCGATTCGCCGACGATGCCCAAGGTCTTGCCTTTATGCAAGGTAAAGGACACATCCCGCACGGCTTCGACCACCCCGCCATTGGGCGTGGTGAAACGGACGGCGAGGTGATCGACTTCGATCAGGGGGGTGCTATTGCTGGTTGTGGATGTGCTGCTCATCACTGCACCTTGGGATCAAAAGCGTCGCGCAGTGCGTCGCCGATATAATTTGTGCAATACAGCGTGGCCACCAGAAAAATGCCCGGAAACGCCAACAGCCAAGGCCGCACTTCCATTTTCGAGGTGCCGTCGCCAATCAACACACCCCAACTGGTCATCGGCTCCTGCACACCGAGCCCGAGGAAGGACAACACCGATTCGGTCAAAATAATGCCGGGTACGGTCACCGTCGCGTAGATGATCACCACCCCCAGCAGATTCGGCACGATATGCTGCAACACGATGCGCGCAGCCGGCACCCCGGTGGCGCGCGCGGCGTCGATAAATTCGCGTTTCTTCAAAGTCAGCGTCTGGCCGCGCACCACCCGCGCCATGTCGATCCAGGAAAACAAGCTGATCGTCAGCACCACCAGGTAGAAGGCACGGCCGAACAAGGTCATCATCAGGATCGCAATCAGCATGTAGGGGATTGCATACATCATGTCGACCACCCGCATCATCGCGGCATCGATCTTGCCGCCGGCATAACCGGCAGTGGCGCCCCACGCCACGCCGATAGCCACCGTCAAAGTGGTGCCCAGCAGACCCACTTCCAGCGAAATACGTCCGCCGATCAGCGTGCGCACCAGCAAGTCGCGACCCAGTTCGTCGGTGCCGAACCAGTGCATATTGGCCAAGCTGGGCGGCAGCGAGATGCTGAGCCAGTCGGTATCGTCGAAGCGGTATGGCAGCAACCACGGGCCGATAAAGCAGGCCACGATGATCAAAGCCAGGATCACGCAACTGACCAGCGCCGCGCGATTTTTTGCAAAACGGCGCCAGGCATGACGCGCCGGGCTATCGCCGAAAGGATCGAGGTGCGTGCTGGCCGGTACCGCGGCGGCATCGCCCGTTTGAACTTCAGTGGTGAGTGCCATTAGTAACGAATCCGCGGATCGACGACGGCGTACAGCAAATCGACGATCAAGTTGAACAACACGGCAATCGCCGTGACCAGAACCACCAGCCCGAGCACCAAGGTGTAATCGCGGTTAATCGCGCCGTTGATAATCAACTGGCCCAAGCCCGGTAACGAGAATACGGTTTCGGTAACAATCGCCGCGGTGATCGACGACAAGGCGATCGAGGTAAACAAGGACAATACCGGCATCAAGGCCGGGCGCATCGCGTGGCGCAGGATCACCGTACGTTCCGGCAGGCCTTTGGCGCGTGCGGTACGCACAAAGCTGCTGCTCAACACTTCCAGCAAACTGCCGCGCATCACCCGTGAAATCGTCGCGACGTTAACAATCGTCAACAGCGTGATCGGCAGCACCCGGAAGCGCCAGCCGCCCCAGCCGCCGGCCGGCAGCCAACCGACGCCATGGCCATTTTGCAGCAGCAGCGCGAACACCAGGATCAGTACCGGCCCGAGCACAAACGACGGTATCGCATTGCCGACGTTGCCCAGCGCGCTCACCAGGTAATCGACGGCGCTATTGCGCCGCACCGCGGCCACGGTGCCCATCGCAATGCCGATCAACATCGAGATCGGCACCGACAGGCCGCCCACCGCCAGACTCACCGGCAGGGCTTTCGCTACCAGTTCATTGACGGTCCAGTCGGCATATTTGAACGATGCGCCCAAGTCGCCGTGCAGCAAGCGGCCCAGGTAGAAGAAGTATTGTTGCAGCGGCGATTCATCCAGATGGTACTTGGCTTGCAGATTGGCCAGCACCGCGGGCGGCAACTTGCGCTCGTGGTCGAACGGCCCGCCCGGCGTCAGGTGGACCATCACATAACAGATGGTCACCACCGCCAGGATGGTCGGGATGGCGAACAGCAAGCGCCGAATGGTATAAGCGAACATCGTGTGGCTCCGGCAAGCGTCAGTGTTTGATGATGTAGAGATCTTGCGAAGGCACCCGGTCCATCGGGTCCAGATCGGTGTAACCGCCGACATACGACCGTACCAGGCGAGCCGTGACCCGCTGATATAACGGCACTCCCGGATATTCGCTCATCGCCAATTGATCGGCCTGAGTCAGCAAGGCGGTGCGCTTGGCGTCATCGAGTTCGTTCGAACCCTGGGAGATCAGGGCATTGACCTTGGGATTGCAGTAACGCATGTCGTTGGCATCGCTGCCGCAGCGCACCAGGTCCAGATAGGTGGTGGCATCGTTATAGTCGGCCGACCAGCCATCGCGGGCGATTTGATAAGTGCCGTCGTGACGGGTCTGGGTGAAGACCTTCCACTCCTGGTTTTCCATGGTGCCTTGCACCCCGAGTTTGTTGCGCCACTCGGACAAAACATAGAGGCCGACCAATTTATTGATATCGGCGGTGTTATACGAATATTTCACGGCCAGCGGCTTTTGTGCCGAATAACCAGCCTCGGCCAGCAACTGGCGCCCGACCGCGATGCGCTTTTCCATCGGCCAGCTTTCCCAGTCGCGCTTGGTCGGGTTGGCCCCTTCCACATTGATCGGCATCAGGTCGGCGCTGGGTAATTCGCCATTGCCGAGAATCCGTTTGACCAGGGTATCGCGGTCGATCACCATCGACAGCGCTTCGCGCACTCGCACGTCTTTCAGCACCGGGTCCTTCACGTTCAAGGCAAAGTAGTAGTTGGCACTCTCAGGGGCGATATGCACTTCTGCGCCGTATCTTGCTTTCAACTGCGCATACGAGCCGGGCGGCAGTTCATAAGTCATGTCCAACTGGCCCGATTCAAATTGTTTGGTGGCGGTGTCGTTATTGTCCATCGGCACCCATACCACTTTGTTCAGCGCCACATTGGCGGCGTCCCAGTACAGCGGGTTCTTTACCACCACCAGCTTGTCGTTGGGCGACCAGTATTGCAAGGTGAAGGCGCCGTTACCGATCAGATGCTCAGGTTTGGTCCATTCGACACCGAATTTATCGATCACCGGGCGATATTCCGGAGCCAGCACCGGATTGGCCGTCATCGACGCGAAAAACGGCACCGGGGTCTTGGTCTGGACTTCCAGGGTATAGGGGTCGATGGCACGCACGCCCAGCTTGGACGGGGGCAAGGTACCGGCGAGGATATCCTCGGCATGGGCCACAAAACTGATCAGGATGGTATAGACCGAGGCGGTTTTTGGGTCGACCTCGCGTTGCCAGGCATAAACAAAGTCGCCGGCGGTAACGGGCGCGCCGTTGGACCATTTGGCGTTATGCCGTAAATGGAACACCCAGGTGGTCGGAGCGGTACGCTCCCAGCTTTGCGCCACGCCCGGGACGATTTGCCCCTTATTATCGGGCCGCGTCAGGCCTTCGTAGAGGTCGGTGTCGATATAGGTTTCCTGGACCGTTTCGTCCATCGCCGGGTCGAGTGATGCCGCCTCCGCACCATAGTGCCGCACCAGTTCCTGGTTAGGGTCCAGGACCACATTGGCGGGGGGCGCCGCGTGCGCTACCGCCAAGGTGAGCGCAACCCCGGCAACCACGGGCGCGAACCGGAAAACCAACTTCAACATAGGGTAACTCCTAGGCAAAACTGTCTCTCGTGGAAACTTTTTTCTGATTCGAGGCGAGACCCGGACATTCTACGGGTTGGGAATGCGGGCGCGCCATTTTGCCACACTGTGGGACTCAGGGCCGTATAGAAAAAAATGTCCCCTGCCCGGGCCTATGGCCGCGACGTCAGTGCGCCTGTGTTTCGCATGGACAAAGAAAAACCGTGTCCGCCAGGGGCGAAAACACGGTTTTTAAAGCGGGCGCGGATTTCGCACCCGTGCAACCCGTTACGGCTTAATTATGCGCTTCGTTCGGGTCCACTTGAGCCGAGCTCGCGCTCTTGGCGGCTTTAGCCTTGTGCGTGGCTTTTTTGGATTTTTTTACGGTGCCGCTCTTGGCCGCCGGTGCGGAAGCCGCCGCTACCGTGTTAGCCGGCGCCGTGCCGGGAATTGAGGAAGCTTGGGCAAATACAGCGCTCGAAGCCAACAAACCAACAGTCAATGCGATCAACAGTTTGTTCATGATCTTTCCTTCCGGTAAGTGCACGGGGGTTCGTGCCTGCTTGATAAAACGATCTCGACTGGGCCGCCGTTGACGGCTTCTGTCAGGCAAACGTAAGCACTTGTAAGCCGGGGTTCATTGCGCGGGGTTCGTCTCGCCTGGCTTAACTCGCCTGGCCTAACTCGCCGAGCTTGCTTACCTCGATATATAAACGCGGCGCCACGCCGCGGCTTTACAATCGAGATAGCGCTCTTCTTATAGGACATGCAGCCATGGATTCGACCGCCCTGACTATTCTCAAACCCCATGTGCGCGATCTTGGCGGCTTCTCGGTACGCCGCATTTTGCCGGCCCAGGCAGCGCGCACGGTGGGGCCGTTTATCTTCTTCGACCATATGGGCCCGGCGCCGCTGGCGGCGGGCGGGATGGATGTGCGCCCGCACCCGCATATCGGGCTGGCCACCGTCACCTACTTGTTTGCCGGTGAGATCATGCATCGCGACAGCCTGGGCACGGTGCAAAAAATCGTTCCCGGCGATATCAACTGGATGACGGCCGGCAGCGGCATTGTTCATTCGGAACGCACGCCCGACGACCGGCGCGACTCCGCAATGGAGATGCACGGCTTGCAAACCTGGGTCGCATTGCCTCTGGCTGAAGAAGAATGTGCCCCGGCCTTCGTGCATTACCCTTCGGCCAGCCTGCCGGTGGCAATGCTGGACGGGGTCCAGGTACGCGTCCTGGCCGGGCAAATGTGCGGTCTGATCTCGCCGGTCAAGACCTCCAGCCCCACGCTCTACGCGGCGGCGGAATTCAGTCGCGATACGCTGCTGGAAATTCCGGCGGACTATGAGGAACGCGCCGTCTATCTGGCTTCGGGCGAACTGGAAATCGACGGACAGACGCTGCAGGCCGGACAGATGGCGGTGCTGCCGCGGGCTCAAGTAGTCACGCTGCGCAGTGCCGCCGGCGCGCATGTGATGATATTGGGCGGCGCAAAAATCGATGGCGAACGCCATATCTGGTGGAATTTTGTCTCCAGCAGCCGCGAGCGCATCGAGGCCGCCAAGGCGGCTTGGCGCGAGGGCGCGTTTGCTCCGGTCCCCGGCGAAACCGATTTTATTCCTTTGCCGGAACATTCTTAAAGGTAAGACATGGACAGTACGCTTGCGACCTTCGAACAAGACGTCATCGAAACTTCAAAACAGATACCGGTGCTGGTGGATTTCTGGGCACCTTGGTGCGGTCCTTGCCGCACCCTCGGACCCATGCTGGAAAAACTCGAGACGGAATATGCCGGCCGCTGGCGGCTGGTCAAGGTCAATTCGGATGAAAATCCCGAGTTGTCCGCGCATTTCCAGGTACGCAGCATCCCCTTCGTGGTGGCTTTCGCCGACGGCAAACCGCTCGATCAATTTCTCGGCGTGTTGCCCGAGAGCGAGCTGCGCGCCTTTCTCGACAAGCTGTTGCCGGATGCGGCCGACACCGAGCGCCGCGCCGCCTTGAGCGCCTTGCGCGCAGGCGACCGGGAACAGGCTCGCGACCACCTTAAAGCCGCCTTGGCGCTGGACCCGGATTACGACATCAGCCGTTTGGACTTGATCGAACTGCTGCTGGACGAAACCCAAGTGGAAGCGGCACGGCTTGAAATGTCATTGCTCTCGCCGCTCACCACCCAGGGCAACGACGCACGCTACAATGCTTTCAAAACCCGCATCGAGGCGCTCGAAGCCGCTGCCGCCCTGCCTTCGGCCGAAGTGCTCGAAACCCGTCTGACGACCAACCCGGCCGATCTGGACGCACGCTTCGACCTGGCCAGCCGGTTTATCGCCGAGCAGAAATTCGAAGCGGCGCTGGAACACCTGATGGAAATCGTCAAACGCGACCGCCGTTATGGCGAAGATCGCGGCCGCAAAACCATGCTCGCGGTATTTGAATTAATGAGCTATGCCCCCGAGCGCGTGTCGGCTTGGCGGCGCATGCTGAGCGCGGCTTTATCGTGAGATACCGGCGGTTGCGGCGTTGGTCTTATTGGCTTGCGCGGCCAGCGTGCGCAGCACGTAGGCAGCCGCCGCAAACCCAAAACCCGCGGTGACACAGACGCTGGAACCGAAGCCCGCGCAGTTCAAACCGACCGGACCTTGGCTCACCGCGACATCGGGTTGGGTAGCGGCTGCGGCATCCGGGTCCGCCAACGGGTCGGGCGCTGCGACCGCCATCCCGTCTGCGACGGCGGCGCCCATCTCGGTCGGCGCGGCATTGGGGTAAATCAGCGGTTCATCCGAATACACGGCCGGCACTTTGAATTTCACTTTGGCGCCACGGGCAAAACCATATTGCTTGCGTAAGCCGGCACGCACTTTGGACAGCAATGGATCCTGGATCGTCTGAGTCAAGTCGTCGATACGGATCCGGGTCGGGTCCAACTGCCCGCCCGCGCCGCCCACCGTGATAATCGGCTGGCCGCGCGCGACGCACCAGGCGATCAAGGCCGTCTTGGTGCGCACACTGTCGATGGCATCGATCACGTAGTCGAAACCGCCGCTTAACAAGGCGTCGAAATTGTCCGGCTCGGCGAAATCCTCGATCTCGATCACCTTGCATTGCGGGTCGATCAGGGCAATCCGCTCGGCCATCGCACTGACTTTGGCCCGGCCATAGTTGCCTTCCAGCGCATGGATCTGGCGATTGGTATTGCTCGGCGCGATATGGTCGAGATCGATCAGGGTCAACTGCCCGATCGCACTGCGCGCCAACGCCTCGACTACCCACGAGCCGACGCCGCCGATGCCGATTACGGCAATATGCGCCTGCTCGAAGGCCCGCAATGCCGCCGTGCCGTAAAGACGGGCGACGCCGCCCACGCGGCGGGCGCGTTCGGCCACATCGTCGGCGCTGAGTGCCGCCGGGCGGTTTGTTTGATCAGGCGCTGCGGCGGACGATTGAGTTGGCGTAAAAGTAGCAGGCATGGCGGACCATCGGCAGTAGACAGCACGTATTGTGCACCAAAAACAACGTGCCCCGGCGGCGGACAGGTGCCGGCCGTCAGCCCCGCGAGCCGCGCCGGATGTTGGCGTGCCGCCGAGATGGGGCGCTCCGGTCCCGCTCTCCGGGCAACTCGCGAGCCAACTCCGCTCAATAGTGCACCCGACCCCACTTGCCCGCAAGAAATCAAGGCTTTCGCTATACTGATGTTTTTAGCAGCAACTTAATAAGTGCGACCGACCGTGCTCTCTCTTGCCGATCTACGTAAAAATTACTCGCTCGGAGCTTTATCCGAAGCCGACGTCGACCCGAACCCGATACGGCAGTTCGAGATTTGGTTCGAGCAGGCGCTCAAGTCCCAGTTGCCGGAACCCAACGCCATGACTTTGGCCACGGTTGGAGCCGACCTGCGCCCTTCGGCACGAATTGTGCTGATCAAGGGGGTCGACCCGCGCGGCTTTACCTTTTTTACCAATTACGCCAGCCACAAGGGTCGCGACTTGGCGAGCAACCCCTACGCCAGTTTGCTGTTCCATTGGGTTGAACTGGAGAGACAGATTCGTATCGAGGGGCGTGTGGCCAAAACCTCCGACGCCGAGAGCGACAGCTATTTTCATTCGCGCCCGGCCAGTTCACGCATCGGCGCTTGGGCCTCCGAACAAAGCCAGGTGATTGCGGACCGCTCGGTGATCGAAACCCGAGAAGCCGAATTTGTAGCAAAATTCGGCAATAACCCGCCGCGGCCACCGCAATGGGGGGGTTACCGGTTGAGCCCGGAACGGATCGAATTTTGGCAGGGACGCCCGTCCCGCCTGCATGACCGGATCTGTTATGTACGCACCGAGGGCGAACCGGCCCGGCCCTGGCGCATCGAGCGTCTCGCCCCATGAGACGGCATGGCGCGATAAAGATATAACTAATTGAGGTAATTAATTAAAGCAATTTGACGTGGCGAGTCGAAGCAATTGAAGATTGACCCCGGGTCTCGCGTTCCACAGTGTGTTTCTGTGTGAGTTTCGCGGCTACCGGCCCAAACCGTTTTTGTGATTTTTACTCTTATTTGCCGATTGGAGAAAACACATGTTCTGGGAAAAGAAACTTGCACATTGGGTTTCGCACATTCGCGACCAAGCCAACATCCCCGCCCGGGTGGTCTTATGGAACGGCCAGCAACTCGATTTCGGTCATTTCACTTCGCCCCAGGTCACCCTGCATGCCAAGGCCCAATCCGCCCTGCCTTATTTACTCAGGCCCAGCCTGGACAATCTCGGTGAAGCGTATATCAAAGGCGTTATCGATATCGAAGGCAAGCTCAGCGATATCATCAATATCGGTTATTCGCTGGCCAGAAGCACGGTAACCGCGGGCAGCAAACTGGCGCGCGTACGACGTTATTTCAGTCACACCCGTCACTCCGACAAAAAAGCCATCGAGTATCACTACGACGTCTCCAACGAGTTTTACCAACTTTGGCTAGACCCGAACATGGTGTATTCCTGTGCCTATTTCGAAAATGGCACAGAAGACCTGAGCACCGCGCAGCTAAAAAAGATCGACCATATCCTGACCAAGATCGAGCTCCAGCCAGGCCAGACCTTGCTTGATATCGGCTGCGGCTGGGGCGCGCTGGTACTGCGCGCCGCACAGAAATTCGGCGCGCAGTGCGTAGGCGTAACGCTGTCCGAAAATCAATTTGCCCTGGCGACGGCGCGGGTCAAGGCTGCCGGCCTCGAACACCAGATCGAGATACGCTTGCAGGACTATCGCGACGTGAGCGGCGAATTCGATCGCATCACCAGCGTCGGCATGTTCGAACATGTCGGCCGCAAAAACCTGCCGGCATATTTCGCCAAGGTTCGCGAGTTGCTGAAAGAGGATGGCGTGGCGATGAACCACGGCATCACCTCCAGCGACTACGCCAGCGGCGAAGCACCGCTGGGCGGCGGAGAGTTTATCGATAAATATGTGTTTCCGGATGGCGAGTTGCCGCATATCAGCCTGGCGCTGGAAGCCGCGCAACAAGGCGGCCTGGAAGCCTTCGACGTGGAAAACCTGCGGCGCCACTATGCCCGCACGCTCAATCTGTGGGCTGAAAAATTCGAGGAAGTGGCCGATCAGGCGCGACTCCATGTCAGTGAAGAAAAATTCCGCATCTGGCGCCTGTACCTGGCAGGTTGCGCTTATGCCTTCGAGAACGACGATGTCTCGATCTACCAGATCGTCTGCCGGCGTGCCGGGCGCCATGCCACAACCTTGCCGTGGTCGCGCGAATATATGTACGGGCCGCGCACTACGCCCTTGGGACAATGACGCGGGGCCGGGCTTGATCCGTAGTTTGAGCCATGGTTTGAGCCGTGGTTTGAGCCATGACTCGCGAGATGGCCCGGGACGGAGTCGATGAGCCCGTCCCGAGGACGGCGTCCGGATGCCGCGGCGCCGATCGACGACCTGTTTGGCGAAGTCGCGCCGGCATTGACTTCGGGCCGCGCGCCTCGCCCCCCTGACGGCGACGATGAGCCGCCTGTGGCGACGGCTCAGGCGCCAATAACAGAACACCCCGAGTTGACGCCCGACCCGACATCCGGACCGCCCAAACGGCGCGGCCGCGGTGTGTTGCCGGCGGCGGTAGACCGCAAGCTCACCGAACTGGGCACGGCTCTGCCCGAATCGATCCGGCTCGGCACTTCTTCGTGGTCGTTTCCCGGCTGGAACGGCTTGGTCTACGGCGACGAATACGGCAATAGCGCGCTGGCGCGCGGCGGACTCAACGCGTATGCGGCGCACCCGCTATTGCGCAGCGTGAGCATCGATAGATCGTTTTATGCCCCGTTGACCCTGGCTGAATACGCCGCCTACGCGGCCCAGACGCCCGCGCATTTCCGTTTTATCGTGAAAGCGCATAGCTTGATTACCGATACGGTTTTACGCGGCGAACGCGGCATACCGACCGGCCCCAATCCATGCTTTCTCAATGTCGATCTGGCGCTCCGTGAATTCATTACGCCCTGCATCGAAGGCTTGGGCTCACGCGCCGGCGCGCTGGTATTTCAATTTTCGCCGCTCCCGGACGAGTGGCTGGCGCAACCGGCGGTATGGATCGAACGAGTCGGCGCCTTCTTGAGCGCGCTGCCTGCGCTGCCGCCCGGCGTCTGGTATGCCGTAGAAATTCGCGACCGGGTCTTGCTGACCCCGCGTTTGATCAAAATGCTGCAGGCAACCGGCACCCGTTATTGCATTGCGATTCATGCCCGCATGCCCGATGCCCGGCGCCAGGCCGCTGCGCTGGCACTACTCGACGAAGTGGCGCCCGGCCCGCTGATTGTACGTTGGAGTTTGCATGCGGGCTTCAAGTACGAACAGGCCAAAGCCAAATACGAGCCGTTTAACCGGCTGGTCGATGAAGACCCCGCGACCCACGCCACGCTGGCCCAGTTGGCGGCCCACTATGCGCTGGCGGGACAAGCGGTGATCATCACCGCCAACAACAAGGCAGAAGGCAGCGCACCGTTGACCTGCTTCAAGTTAAGCGCAGCCATCGTGGAAATATTACGCACGGCGGCCGTATCCACGTCGGCCGAATCCACGGCGGCCACATCCCGCGACATCGCCGCCGTGGCTGACGATGGCGGCAGTGCCGCAGCCTAGGGCCTGTTCACGCTACTTATGGAAGCGGTGGGCGAATTTCTGGCGGAATTTAGCCACCTTGGGCGCCACCACAAACGAGCAATAACCTTGCGTCGGATGCATTGCAAAGTAATTGCGATGATAGGCTTCGGCCGGCCAATAATTGCCGTCCAACGGCGCCACCTGAGTCACAATCTCGTGCTCGAAAAGCTGCTCGCGTTCCAGTTGCGCGATAACCTCCAATGCCGCCGCGCGTTGCGCCTCGGAATGAGTGAAAATCACCGAGCGATATTGGGTGCCGACGTCGTTGCCTTGCCGGTTCAAGGTGGTCGGATCGTGAATCGCAAAGAAGATTTCCAGGATTTCCTTATACGCGATCCGACTGGCGTCGAACTCGATCTTGACCACCTCCGCATGCCCGGTGTCGCCTTCGCAAATCTGTTCATAAGTCGGCTCACGCGTCTGACCGCCGGCATAACCGGGTTCGACCGCCAACACGCCGGCAACTTCCAGAAATACAGCTTCGGTGCACCAGAAACAGCCTCCGCCCAGAGTGGCGGTTTCATTTATTTGCGACATGTCGTCCTCTCAAGCAATATGACAAGATACTAGCACCACCTGTATTACCCGCGCTTGAGCCGGATCGGCACGCGCGAGGCCGGCGATTCCGGTAAACTGGGATATATTGATTCTTTGCCCTAATCCCAAGTCGGCCTTGCCCCGCCACCCCAAGCGGCATGAGCCAGGATTTGTTAACTGATCGCACACGCCTATGAAGCCACACGCCGCTCCAGGCACCATCGCAGCGGCTGACATGCCGCCCGCAGAGACCTTGCCGGGCACGGCCCCCTCGGCTCATTCAGTTCATTCAGGCCACGCAACGCCGTCAACAGCAATGCAGGGCCGCAGCGCCGCGCCGCCGGATTTCGATGCGGCGATGTTTCGTTCGGTGTTGGGACAATTTGCGACCGGGGTGACAATCATCACCACCCGTGCCGCCAACGGCGACTTGATCGGTATCACCGCCAGTTCATTCAATTCGGTTTCCCTCACACCACCGCTGGTGTTATGGAGCCTGGCGACACAATCGGGCTCGATGCCGGTATTTCAAGCCAATTCGCATTACGTGATCAACGTGCTGGCGGCCTCGCAGGTTGAACTGTGCTTGCGTTTCGCCAGCTCCAAAGGCAATCGCTTCGAGGGTGTGCCCTATCATTCGACCGACAGCGGCATTCCCATTATCGACGGTGTGCTGGCCTGGTTTGAATGCCATAACCGCAGCCGTTATGCCGAGGGCGATCATGTGATTTTTGTGGGTGAAGTCGAGCGTTGCTCGCTGAATGAAAACCCCGAACAAACCGAGCCCCTGGTGTTTCACGGCGGCCGGTTTCATACGGTGAACGGGCTCGATTAAAGCGTCAATCCGACGACAACTTCAGTTATCGGCCCAACGACAAACCCGACTGCCCGTGCGGTGGAGTAACCCGCCGGGTCCGGGAACGGCACGGCAGCCGCGTTCGTCTCGCCGTGTAACTCGCGGAACACGCGAAACACACGTCTAGCCCCAAATAGAGCGTGAAGCGCCGCATTCCTTTACCGAATATACCTAAATTTTGTCAAAGGCCGGCCCCGGCCATCAGGAGGCGAACATGGCAGATGCAGCGCAATTTCACTGGCAAGACCCCCTTTTGCTGGACCAGCAGTTGGAGCAGGAGGAGCGCATGGTGCGCGATGCGGCGCACGCTTATGCCCAGGACAAACTCCAGCCTCGCGTGCTGGAAGCCTTTCGCCATGAAAAAACCGATATCGCGATTTTTCGCGAAATGGGCGAATTGGGTTTGCTGGGGCCAACCATCCCCGAAGAGTACGGCGGTCCGGGCTTGAATTACGTCAGCTACGGGCTGATCGCCCGAGAAGTCGAGCGCGTCGATTCCGGTTATCGCTCGATGATGTCGGTGCAATCATCGCTGGTCATGGTGCCGATCTACGAGTTTGGCTCGGAAGCGCAAAAACAAAAATATCTGCCGAAACTGGCCTCGGGCGAGTGGATCGGCTGTTTCGGCCTGACCGAACCCGATCACGGCTCGGACCCGGGCAGCATGGTGACCCACGCCAAAAAGGTCGACGGCGGTTATCTGCTGAGCGGCGCGAAAATGTGGATTTCCAACTCGCCGTTCGCCGACGTATTTGTGGTGTGGGGTAAATTGGCCAATGATGCCGGCAAACAAGTGATCCGCGGCTTTATCCTGGAGAAAGGCTGGAAAGGCCTGTCGGCGCCGGCAATCCACGGTAAATTCGGTTTGCGCGCCTCGACTACCGGGGAAATCGTGATGGACCAGGTATTCGTTCCCGAAGAAAACCTGCTACCCAAGGCTCACGGACTGGCCGGCCCGTTCACCTGCCTCAACTCGGCCCGTTATGGTATCGCCTGGGGCGCCTTGGGCGCCGCCGAATCCTGTTGGCATATTGCCCGCCAATACGTGCTCGACCGCAAACAGTTCGGCCGGCCGCTGGCCGCCAATCAGTTGGTGCAGAAAAAGCTGGCCGATATGCAAACGGAAATTACCCTGGGCCTGCAAGGCGTGCTGCGCCTGGGCCGGATGAAAGATGAAGGCACCGCCGCCGTCGAAATCACCTCGATCATGAAACGCAATTCCTGCGGCAAGGCGCTCGACATCGCCCGCGTGGCACGCGACATGCTGGGCGGCAACGGTATTTCGGACGAATACGGCGTGATCCGCCATATGGTCAACCTGGAAGTGGTGAATACCTATGAAGGCACTCACGACATTCACGCCTTGATCCTCGGCCGGGCTCAAACCGGCATTCAGGCGTTCTGCTAAGCGCTTCGATCGGCGGTATTGTTGCACCGCATTGATCGGTCTTGACCATGCAAACGGCCGGCGTTGAAGCCGGCCGTTTGATTTCAGCAATCCCTGAAAAACATTGCCGCTTTATTTGTTCGGCTGCGGGGTTAGACGCAGATACGGACGTATCGCTTTATAGCCTTTCGGAAATTTTTGCTTGATGATCTCTTCGTCCTTCAACGAAGGAACGATCACCACGTCATCGCCATCCTTCCAATTACCCGGTGTCGCCACCGAGTGGTACTCGGTGAGTTGCAGCGAATCGATCACCCGCAGCACTTCGTCGAAATTACGCCCGGTACTGGCCGGATAGGTAATGATCAGGCGTACTTTCTTGTTCGGATCGATCACGAACAAAGAGCGTACCGTCAGCGTCGCGTTGGCGTTCGGGTGAATCATGTCGTATAGCTCAGACACCCGGCGATCAGAATCCGCAAGAATGGGGAACCCAACCTGGGTCGCCTGAGTCTCATTAATATCTTTGATCCACTCATGGTGAGATTCAACACTGTCGACGGACAAGGCGATGGCTTTGACATTGCGTTTCTCGAATTCACCGGTAAGTTTTGCCGTTAATCCGAGTTCAGTGGTGCAAACCGGGGTGAAATCGGCCGGATGCGAAAACAATACGCCCCAGCTATCACCCAGCCATTGATGAAAATGGATGCGCCCGAGGCTGGAATCCTGCTCGAAATCGGGTGCAATATCGCCTAGACGAAGACTCATGATGGGTGCTCCTGATGGATGGAGAATCAAATTTTAAGCATACGCGACTTTTAAGCCGCCGCTAACGAAGCAAACTGCAGATACAAATAAGTTTTAGTTATACGAGTCCGCGTTATTTACCGCGTTGTCGGCTTGAATAAGCCAGCATACGCCCCAAAGTGATTTATCAGACACGCCGAAACCAGCGAGTGTTATCGTCAGATGGTGTGAAATCGCCGCAATTCGCCCCGTGCGGGTCAAAAACAGCTCGGGGGGGATAAGATGTTTGCGGGATCTGCTCGCGTCTGACGCTTTCTTTCGCTACGATTCGGATAGAACATCTTTAAACCCAGGGAGCAGTCATGTCGGAAGTCAATAAGGAGAAACTGATGTCGGATATCAAAACCGTTCTTGCAGACGCCGAAGATTTGTTGAAGCAAGCCGCCAGCACGACCGGCGAACGCGCCGTAGAACTGCGCGAAAAAGCCGTTTCCCGCCTTAAGCAAGCCAAGGAAAAAGCCACCGACGCGCATGTGGTGGTGGTCGAAAAGGGCAAAAAGGCAGTCCGTGCTACCGACGACTACGTTCACGAACATCCTTGGCAATCCGTCGGTATCGCAGCAGGCGTCGGCGTACTGATCGGCTTGCTGATCAATCGTCGCTAAGTAAGGCTTTGCTCGACACTGAAGCGCGGTAACCGTGCTTCAGTGTTTGGCAAGAGCGGATGCCTGCGGCCAAGCCGGCATCACACGCGTATTACCCTGACTGTGCTGCGGCCTCAAGCGCCTGGTCAGGGTCGTGCAGCTAAAACTTATAGGCCAATGCGAGGCCAATGCGAGGCAAATGCAGCTGTACCAGTGCATTTGCGGGCGCAACCGCGCATGCCCCGGCGGCGGATGATCCCCGCGCTCCATTTAAAACACGACAGGCTCATGACGACTGAATCCGCTACGCAACACGAGTCGCACAGTGCGCTACGTCGCATCGCCGGTGGCGTGCTCGCGATTGCCCAAACCCGGCTGGAGTTGATCGGCATAGAAATCGCCGAAGAGAAAGAGCGTTTGCTGATCAGCTTGTTTATCGCGCTGGCCGGCATGCTGTTAAGCCTGATGGCTCTGGTTACGTTGACGGTACTGATCGCCGTGACCTTTTGGGATAGTTACCGCTGGCAATCGCTCGCCGTGCTGACTGCGGTCTACACACTTGCCGCGATCGGCTGCGGACTGAACGCCTGGAACCGGCTGCGCAATTCGCCGCCGATGTTTCCGGCCACCCTCGCCGAACTGGAAAAAGACAGTGCCGCACTCAGGCACCCGAAATAAACTCAGCATTTGACGGGCTTTGGATAACACGTCCGTCACCGCTTTCCGCACCCCAGGAAAATCCTGAACCCGAGGAGTTGCTCTTGAACAGCCGGCATTTTTCACCACGTCAATTGCGCATATTGCGCAAGGAAATGCTGTTGTTACGCGCCTCCGTCGAACGTGCGGAAGTGGCGCAGGCCGGCTGCGAGTTGCGCCGGAAATTCAGCCATTTCGGCTGGCTGAAATGGCTGGCGCCGACGTGGGCGGTCGGAAAAACCGAACTCGGCAATCTGAGTTCCATCATGTCGAAATATCCGATGCTGAGCTCGGTCTTATCGCTGGCGATGAGCACCAGCCTGCGTCACACCGCAGTCCGCCTGGTAAAACCCGCCGCCAAACTGGGCGTGGTCGCTTTCGCCGGCTGGTCGGTCTGGAAAGTCTGGCGCTCGGTCCAGGCAGGCGAGTTTGATATCGAAACGGACCGGGATAGCGAATAAAACCGCGGCGCCGCTGCTACAGTCAGCCTGTCGGCGGCACCATCAAGGTAACGCGCCCCTGCCGTCCCAACACGCCTCGACACGGTCAGTGGTCAAGGTATCGCCGACCTGATTGGCCCGTTGTCCGGTCGCATCGAGTATAAATACCCCGCACGCACTATCCGCCTGCATCGGCCCACGCTCGAGCGGCCGCGCTTCAAGCGCGTAGCCGCCGTTATCGGAGGTCGGCGCCAGCAGCGTCAGCCGGTAGATCGCCTGACCGCTCCCCGGCGCTTGCGCCAATTCGGCGGGCAAGAGGGTCATGCCCTCGCCCGTCGCGGCATCCGACTGTTCCTGTTCAACGGCTGCGGCGGCGCGATACAGCGCGCTCACCGCGTCCACCCGATAACCGCGCATCATTTGAGCGCGGTAGCTGGGGATAGCGTAAGCCGCCAGCACAGCAATAAGCGCCAGGCAGACGCCCACCTCGATCAAACTGAAACCGCCGCCCAGCAAGCGATACCGCACGCGAGGCCTGCGGCACGCAGTCTTCCCGCCAATCCCACCGCATGCCGGAACATCAGGCATGGCAAACGGCCGCGGCCAGGGTATTGCCTGCATGCTCAAACGCCTCGCCGGGTCGCGGCTGTCACCTACTATCGATCTCATACTTATCCGTCCGGAGCGGCGGCAACACTGCGCCAGCCCTGCATTTGCGGCACCCCCCCGCTAATTCCGGCGGGATAGGGATCAAACTCTATTTGCTGGAGATAACTTTGGGTGCCGGCATGCGCCCCCAGACCTCGCACGGTCAACAGATAGGTCTGCCGTTCGGGTTCAGCTCCGGGTTCAGCTCCGGGTTCAGCTCCGGGTTCAGCTCCGGGTTCAGCTCCGGGTTCAGCTCCGGGTTCAGCTCCGGGTTCAGCTCCGGGTTCAGCTCCGGGTTCAGCTCCGGGTTCAGCTTTAGATCCGGATTTAGCCTCGGCAGAGCCGGACTCAAGCCGATCGCGCAACGGCTGCGCCATCGGCCGCGACTCGATCAAGCATAGCGGTGGACCAGCCGACCCGGGCCATGCATCGGGTCCATTTGCCGCATCAGGTCCGTGGATCGAGCCGCCCCTCGTTGCGCGCAACACAAAAGCGGCCGGTGCCGGTGCGCTGAATGCGTGGCCTGAGCGCCAATAAGCGGGTTCGCCCGGCCCGCTCCAGGGTCGCACCGGTGCGGCACCTTGGGCCAGCGAGCGCGAACACAACACCAATCCCGAATCCGCGGCAGCCAAGGCGATCAAACGATCGCGCCGGGCCCCGGCCGTGCGTAGCGCGATCAATGCTGTATCGGCCTGTGCCAGCGCCAGCAATTGCAGCATCGCGGTCAAAACAAGGACGATGGGCAAGGTGGCACCGTCCTGCCGCCGATGACCCCGGCATGACGCCAAGCGGCCGACGATCCTGTCGCGCCGGATACCGGCGCCCGATAACATGCGGGGTAATTTCATCTCGACACCGGATGGTTACGCAGCGCCACAAACAGGCGAAAAACTTGACGGCGTCTGAGATCGGCGCCGGCCACGGAACGTCCGGCGCAATCGACATAAGGAAACCGGCTATGCCCCGGCTTCCCGCGCACCACCAGGCATACGTCCAAAGCGCGCACTTGCGGCCAAAGGGCAGTCGCAACCGCTGCTTGCGGCACTTCGCTGCGATCCAGCCAGTAACGCAATTGCATCGTCTCGACACCTTCAACCACAGGCTGCGGATTACCCAAGCGCGCCCCTCCATCGCAATACAATTCAGGCTCGCCGGAAGCACTGCTCACGCGGACAAAAAAGCGTGCGACCGACGCGGCTTGCGCACTCAAGGCCTGACCCAGGCAATCTGTCGCCGCGCCATGGCTGTCGGCCCAGCTCGAAATATTATTTGCGATAGAGATGAATTGCACGCCGTCCGACGCGCGGCTATCGGCGTCACAGCGTACATCCTCCGGTGCGCCTGCCGGGCGCCCGGCAGGACAGCCGAATACCGGCAGGTACCCAGTCGATGGGAGTTGCGGTTGCGGTTGCGGTTGCGGTTGCGGTTGCGGTTGCGGTTGCGGTTGCGGTTGCGGTTGCGGTTGCGGTTGCGGTTGCGGTTGCGGTTGCGGAAATTTCATCCAAAATGATTTTGGGTCGCCGGAGAGTTGACCGTCCGTGCCATCCGCCTGCACCGCCAAGCCGGCCAGACGCGCTTGCACGGCAATCAGGTCGAGCGCCGCATGGCCGGCCTCGGTGATATTCGCCCAGTCGGTCGCGCGTTCAAACGCGTCGCGCTGATCTCGATACAGCGAGAGCACGGCACAGCTCACCAATAAACCGAGGCTCATCGCCAGCATCAATTCGATCAAGGTATGACCGCCATTGCGCCGCGCTCGCCGCTCGCGGCGCCCTACTGCGCATCGGGCTTGGGACGCACAGATCATTGCACCAGCATCAGTGAGACACAGTGGGGAACCCGTAATTCGCGCCGTGAACCGCGCGCGCCGCCAAGGCTCGGCGGCAGGTTCGCACATGCGCTGTTGGCGTGGCCCGGCCCTCCCCCTGCGGCGCCATTTCCAGGCGCGGACATAAGACCGGGAATAGAAGCTAGATCAGAAACAGGATCGTCCGCCCCCCAACGTGGCGGTTCGGTCCAGCTCAAGGTGATCAACCATTGCCCTTCGGCGAGTGCCGTCACTTGGGTTTGACCCTGCGGCAAAGCCGCCGCGGTGCTATCCGCCAGCGCCATGCCAGTTGCGGGCGACTCGCCTGCCCGCAACGCTTCCGCCACGATGGTCACTGCGCTGACCGCGAGATCGAGCCAGCGCGCCGATTGTTGGGAAGCCGACACCCAGCCCTGCAAAGCCACCGTGCCCAAGGCGGCAAGCGACAAGAGCAGCAGGGCCACTATCACTTCGATCAAGGTATCCCCCGCCATGCGTTTCATGAGCCGTGCCCACAAGCACCGTCCGACACGCGCGGCCGCCCGCCGATCGCCAGCCGGATGCAGCGAGTCAATTGCGTCAGGCCGGCGGCCCAGGCAGGGCTGATGGCCGCGATCTCGAAACTGCGGAAACTGCCCATCACCTGCCCGGCGGGCGGCGTAAAGGACAAGATCGTGGCCGGACTGACGATCGATAACCCGGCGCTGGGCGGGTAGCGGCGCAGCACGCGCAAATGCTCCGGGTCCGAGGTACCCGACGTTACCAGCCAGCCGCAGGCCCAATTGTCGGCGCTGGCGTGCGCTCCTTTGCCGCAGGGTGCGGAAGCTTTGGCGCAATGCGCCGTACTATCCGCACGGCACACACTGACCGCACCACCCAAACGCAGGGCTTCATTGCGGGCGTAGCTGAAAGTTGCCAACAAGCTGTGCGCGGCCTGATCGACTCGGTCGCGCAATAGCCAATGATCGAAGGACGGCACCGAGAGCACCGCCATCAAAGCCAACAAGGCAAACGTCACCAGCAATTCAGGCAGGACAAAACCCGCGGCGCGCCTTGGGAACATTCGTTCGAGATACATTGCCACCTCCCCATCAGCGACCGGCCGCAAGCACATCGCGCGCTTGTCCGGCTATGAAACCGATCGCACACCTGAGGCTTAATTTAGGCGCATGACGGGATCGGCACAATCAGCCGGAAGTCATAGCCGGCGGCTGAAAATTCAATCCATGGGGGCAATGCAGGAAGAAGCAGGAAAAAGCAGGAAAAAGCAGGAAAAAGCAGAAACCAGCAGAAAGCTCAAAAACGAGCAGCAGCAAAACTCAACGTTTGCGCGGAGTTTTGGCCACATTCAAACGGCGCATTTCCAAAATGACTTCCTGAAATTCGGAAACATCTTCGAAGCTGCGATACACCGAGGCAAATCGGACATACGCGATTTTATCGAGACGGCGCAGTTCGCCCATCACCAATTCGCCCAGTTTTTCGGAACGGATCTCACGCTCACCGCTACTGAGCAATTGATATTCGATGCGGGCAATCGCATCGTCCACCGCCTCGGCATTGACCGGACGTTTGCGCAGCGCGAGTTGCATGCTGGAGTTGAGCTTGCGCCGATCGAACTCGACCCGGCTGCCGTCTTTTTTGACCACCGCCGGTAAAGCCAATTCGATCCGCTCGTAGGTCGTGAAACGCTTGTCGCATTCAGGACAGCGGCGCCTGCGCCGGATTGCCGCACCATCTTCCGACACACGCGAATCCACCACCTGGGTGTCTTCGTGCCGGCAAAATGGGCAACGCACGGCGCGCCCCTCAGCCTTGCCGCGCCGGCAATGGCATGCCGGGCGTCGCGGTTGAAGGACTCAGGCGCAGATTCAGCATGATGGCTTAACCGTAGACCGGGAAGCGGCTGGTCAACTCGGCCACCTGAGCGCGCACGCGATCGATGGTCGCCGCGTCGTCCGGATGGTCGAGCAAATCGGCGATAAGATTGCCGACCTGCTCGGCTTCAGGGGCGCCGAAACCACGCGTGGTCATGGCGGGCGAACCCAAACGGATACCGCTCGTGACAAACGGCTTTTCCGGATCGTTCGGAATGGCGTTTTTGTTGACCGTAATATGCGCCGCGCCGAGCAAAGCTTCAGCGGCCTTGCCGGTAATGTTCTTGGAGCGCAGGTCGACCAGCATCACGTGGCTTTCGGTGCGGCCCGAGACAATCCGCAGACCGCGTTTGACCAGCGTTTCGGCCAATACCCGTGCGTTGATCAGTACTTGTTCCTGATGGCCTTTGAATTCCGGCGCCAACGCTTCCTTGAAGGCAACCGCCTTGGCGGCAATCACGTGCATCAACGGCCCACCCTGGATGCCCGGGAAAATCGCCGAATTGATCAGCTTTTCGTACTCGGCTTTCATCAGGATCACACCGCCGCGCGGGCCGCGCAGGCTCTTGTGGGTGGTGGTGGTGACGAAGTCGGCGTGCGGCACCGGGTTCGGATAGACCCCACCGGCGATGAGGCCGGCATAGTGAGCCATGTCGACCATGAAATAAGCGCCGACAGACTTCGCGATAGCGGCAAAACGAGCGAAATCGATGCGCAGCGAAAACGCCGAGGCACCGGCCACGATCATCTTCGGCTTGTGTTCCTGAGCCAGCTTTTCGGCGGCGTCGTAATCGATGTCCTCGCCTTCGTTCAAGCCGTAGCTGACCACGTTGAACCATTTGCCCGACATATTCACGGGTGAGCCGTGCGTAAGGTGGCCGCCGTGGGCCAGGCTCATCCCCATAATGGTGTCGCCCGGCTTGAGCATGGCGAAAAACACCCCTTGATTGGCTTGCGAGCCTGAATTCGGCTGCACATTGGCGGCTTCGGCACCGAACAATTGCTTGACGCGGTCGATGGCCAATTGCTCGACGATGTCGACGTACTCACAGCCGCCGTAATAACGTTTGCCGGGATAACCTTCGGCATATTTATTCGTCAGTTGCGAACCCTGGGCTTCCATCACCGCCGGGCTGGCGTAGTTTTCCGATGCAATCAGTTCGATGTGATCGTGCTGACGCTGATTTTCTTTTTGAATTGCGGCCCACACTTCTGGATCGACGTTCGCAATCGTATGCTTGGCTTGGTCAAACATGGGGATCCCCAGATAAGTATACAGATACAGGTTGACCGGACGGGTGCGAGTCTGACAGAGCGGGCGGAATAATCATTCCGCGCACGCGAGACAGGACAGCGCTATGCGACGCATTACTGCGACCAGTCACGGCTGCCCAGGCGAACGGCAAAACGGCATCCCGCGCTTCACGGTGGGTTGTTCCACCTACGACATTGAAGTCGCTATCGCCAGTTACGCGGGGCTTGGGCGTAAGTGTATGAGATCGGGGCCAAATAGGCAACCGTGCCGCACCGGGCGGCACGCATGCGGGCGCGCTGGAGCGGGCTTTACGGGGCGTGGGCAAGTGTCTCCGCGCGCCCCTTAAATGTTGCAAACAACCCACAAAAATGCATTTCGAACCGCGGCTGCGACGGCAAAACACCCCTTTCAGACGTCTTACAATGGTCAGCCGGACCGGATATCGTAGAATTGCGCCGGAACATGCTTGTGGCGCTTGCCGTCAGGCGTGAACCGCAGTAGGCTTCGGTTTTCTCGAATTTAGCCGCAGCTCGGACTAAACCGTCGAATCGGGCCTTTCGCTCTGGTTTTTCAGCCGGACGACAAGCAGACGAAAGACCTCGTAATCAGATAAATAGATTAATCCGGTAAACTTGTAGTATGGATAACCAGCATAGCGCAGCGGATAAATCAGGCATTACCCCGTCGGGCATCGCCCCACCGTTTACGTGGGCTCTACGCGTGTATTACGAGGACACTGACGCCGGCGGCGTGGTGTTCTACGCCAATTACCTCAAGTTTTTCGAACGTGCGCGTACCGAATGGTTACGTGCATGCGGTGCCGACCAAAGCGCTTTGGCCAGCGCCTCCGGCCTGATCTTTATTGTGCGCAGCACCGCGGTAGACTACCGCTCCCCGGCCCGGCTCGACGACACGGTATGTGTGCTGAGCCGCATCGAGCGCATGGGCCGCGCCTCGGTTGATTTTGTACAAAGCGCCCACCGCGGCGATACCTTGCTGGCCACCGGTTCGATCCGGGTAGGATGTGTCGCGCGCGATACGTTCAAACCCAGCGCGATTCCCGAACATATTCGGCATGCCTTATCCCACTGGAATCCAGCCGAATGAACTTGGGCCTGCCGCAACTGTCAAGCTACAGCAAGATTGGCGAAGCTTCACCCCATTACGCGACGCGCGGGCTGTTCCAGCGTTTTTCCACATAAGCTGCCCTAGAAGACCAAACAGTTAGTCAAAACTATGAACAACCCTCAAGACCTTTCATTTGTTGCGCTGATCCTTAACGCCAGCGTGCTGGCGCAGGCAGTGATCGCACTGCTGCTGCTGATGTCGCTGATCTCATGGACGGTGATTTTCCGCAAATGGTTCGCCATCTTCCGTGCGCGCGGTCAGACCGAGCGTTTCGAGCGCGATTTCTGGTCGGGCGGCGACCTGCAGACGCTGTATCAAGCAGCCGCCAGCAACCGCCACGGGTCCGGTGCGCTCGAACGGATCTTCGAAGCCGGCATGCGCGAATTCCTGAAAGGCAAGGAAAAACGTATTTCGGACCCCGGCGCCATCCTCGACGGCGCACGCCGTGCCATGCGCGCGTCGTTCCAACGTGAGATGGACGCGCTCGAATCCAACCTGGCGTTTCTCGCCTCGGTGGGTTCAGTCAGCCCGTATATCGGCTTGTTCGGCACCGTATGGGGCATCATGAATGCGTTCCGCGGCCTGGCCAATGTGCAGCAGGCAACCCTGGCCAATGTGGCGCCCGGCATTGCCGAAGCGCTGGTGGCGACCGCCATCGGCCTGTTCGCGGCAATTCCGGCCGTAGTGGCCTACAACCGTTACACGCACGATATCGACCGTTTGGCGATCCGCTTCGAGACCTTCGTCGAAGAGTTCTCGAACATTTTGCAACGCCAAGCCAACTAAGCCACCCAGGAGCATCCGATGCCAGGTTCGATGCGTTCCAGTATGCGTGGCGGCCGTACCCGCCGGGCCATGGCCGACATCAATGTCGTGCCGTATATCGATGTGATGCTGGTGCTATTGGTGATTTTTATGGTCACGGCACCGCTGGTGACCCCGACCATCATCAATTTGCCGACGGTCGGCAACGCCGCCCAGCAACCGCCCACCCCACCCGTGATGGTCAACATCAAGGCCGATGGCAGCATGTCGGTGCGTTATAAAGACGGCGGCGCGACGCAAGATCAGATGATGACCCAGGGCGACCTGGACACCTTCGTCACCAACCGGCAGCAAGCCAACCCCGACGAACCGGTGGTGATTGCCGCCGACAAGACCGTCAAATACGAAGTGGTCATGAACGTCATGTCGGAATTAAAAGCGCGCGGTGTCAAACGCGTAGGGTTGCTTGTTAAATCATCATGATCCAGCGTCAGGAGCGTAGTTCCGATTACCCGTTTGAACCGCCTCGCGAGCGCGGTATGTGGCGCTCGCTCGCGCTGGCACTGGTGATGCACGGCCTGCTGCTGGTGTTGTTGTTACATGGCATCGATTGGCAGAACAGCACCCCGGCCGGAGCCGAAGCGGAACTCTGGACTCCCGACGAAACCGTCGACCAGGTGCAACCCACGCCCGCCCCACCGCCGCCACAGCAAGCCGTGACTCCACCGCCCCAGCCCGATGACGCGGAGATCGCGTTACAGCAGGCCAAGCAACGCCAGGCGGAAGAACAACGGCTAGCCGATATCGCCGAGCAGGAACGGCAAAAACAATTGCAAAAGGAAGCCGCCGACCGTTTGGAGCAGGAGCGCGCCGCGCAAGCCAAACTCGATCAGCAGAAGGCTGACCAGCTAAAAGCCGAGTTACAGAAAAAGGCTGAACAACAGCAAAAAGCGCTGAGCGAACAACAACTCAAGGACCAGCAGATCAAAGATCAGCAAACCAAGGAACAGCAAGCCAAGGATGCCGATAAAAAAGCCGCTGACGAGGCCCAGAAAGCCAAACAAGCTGCGGCGGCGCAAGCCAAGGCCAAGCTCGACCAATCGCGTCAGGCCCGCTTGAATGCCTTGAAAGGGATGGCCGGCACCAGCCCCAGCGGCGACGGTTTGGCCGCGGCCGGCAGCGGCAGCGGCTCGGGCGGTAACGGCAGCGCCGGTTATGCCGATAAGGTGCGGCATAAAGTTCTACCGAATGTGACCTTCCCTGGCAGCACCGACGGCAATCCGGAAGCAGTGGTCACCGTTAATTGCGCGCCGGACGGCACCGTGCTCGATGCGCATATCAGCAAACCAAGTAGCAACCCGGCCTGGGATAGCGCGGTATTAAACGCTGTTCAGGCGTCCAGCCCGATGCCACGCGATAAAGATGGCACCGCGCCCCGTAGCTTTACAATTACGTTTAAACCGAAGAGTTAACGTTATTTATTATTTACGTAGTTGAAAATTCAACGCCAATTACCTAAAGTGCGCGACTTAGAGCGGGAACGTTCGATCTGTTTTGCTGTCTAGCGTAAGCGCCACTTTTTATATTCGCTATCAGGGAATTCGACAAAGCATGAGCTTTTTGACGAAATTAGGCCTAAAAGCCATTTGTGGTGCGGTCTTATTGACCGCTGCCGCCGCCGCGCAAGCGCAACTCAACGTCGATATTACGGGGGTTGGCGCGACCCAATTCCCTATCGCCACAGCGCCATTCAAGGACGAAGCGACCTCGCCTGAACCGGTGAGCCGGATTATTCAAGAAGACTTGGCCCGCAGCGGCCGGTTTACCAATATCAATGCCGGCAGCACGCCGGTTTCGGAAACCGACTCGGTCGATCTCGGCGGATGGAAGGTCAAAGGCGCCAATGCTTTTGTCGGCGGCAGCGTGACCCACCTGGCCAACGGCGATTACGACGTACGTTTTCGCCTGTACGACACCATCAAACAGCAAAGCCTGGGCGGCCTGTCCCTGGTGACGCCGGCCAGCGGCGTGCGCATGAGTGCGCATAAAGCCGCCGACTATATCTACGAAAAACTGCTGGGTGTGCGCGGCGTATTTGCCACGCGTCTGTCCTATGTGGTTCGCGTCGGCGGCAAATACCAATTGCAGATTTCCGACTCCGACGGCCAGAACAAACACGTGGCCCTGTCCAGCCCGGAGCCGATCATCTCCCCGGCCTGGTCGCCTGACGGCACCAAAGTGGCTTACGTCTCGTTCGAACGCCAGAAGCCTATCGTCTATATCCACGACCTGCCCACCGGCAACCGGGTGATCGTGTCCAATGCCAAGGGCAGCAACAGCGCCCCGGCGTGGTCGCCGGACGGCCGCACGCTGGCCGTGTCGCTGTCGCTGACCGGGAATACCCAGGTCTACCTGATCAATGCCAACGGCTCAGGCCTGCGTCGCATTTCGAGCAGTAACGGGATCGATACCGAGCCGCAATTCTCACCCGACGGACAATCGATTTATTTCACCAGCGACCGGGGCGGCCAGCCGCAAGTCTACAAAATGTCGGTGCAAGGCGAAGCCGTCGGCGGTGCGCAACGCGTCACCTTCCATGGCAACTACAACACCAGCCCGCGGGTCAGCCCGGATGGCAAATTGCTCGCTTATATTTCACGGATCGGCGGTGCCTTCAAGCTGTATGTCCAGGACTTGAGCACCGGCGACGCAACCGGCCTGACCGATACGGTCAGGGATGAATCACCCAGCTTTGCCGCCAACGGCCAGTACATCCTGTACGCGACCGAAGTCGGCGGGCGTGGTGTTCTGGCTGCCGTCTCGGTTGATGGCAGTTCAAAGAACGTCCTTTCGGTCAGTGGCGGCAATGTCACTGAACCGTCGTGGGGACCGTTTATGCAGTAAAGCGGACAGGCATAGTGATCGCAATCAATCCGATGACTATGCCTGCACCCGATATTTTGATGCTTTATAGTCTTATCCAATATTAATTCGATTCAACGACAATTTAGGAGCGTTACAACATGATGTCCAAACTTCGTATGGCTTTTGCAGTCCTGGTCGTAGGCTTGTTGAGCGCCTGCCATTCGGGCGTGAAGCTTGATCAAAGCGCAGCCGGCACGCAAAGTGGCGGCGCCGCCCCCGCAGCTACCGATGTCGCTACCGTGAACGTCGATCCGCTGAACGACCCGAACAGCCCGCTGGCCAAGCGTAGCGTGTACTTCGACTTCGACAGCTACGCCGTCAAGAGCGACTACCAATCGGTTCTGGAAGCCCACGCCGGTTACCTGAAGAGCCACCCGGACCGTCACGTGCTGCTGCAAGGCAACACCGACGAACGCGGCACCACCGAGTACAACCTGGCACTGGGCCAGAAACGTGCTGAAGCCGTGCGCCGTGCCCTGTCGTTGCTGGGCGTGCCTGACTCGCAAATGGAAGCTGTGAGCCTGGGTAAAGAAAAGCCGGCAGCAGACGGTCATGACGACGCAGCGTACGCGCAAAATCGCCGCACCGACCTCGTTTATCAATAAGCACCATGCAGCTACGATCGCTTCGCTTTGATGTAACGCGTGCGATTGCAGCGGCCAGCGTGGCCGGGATGGCGCTGTTCGCCATCCCGGCACACGCCGGTTTGTTTGACGATGACCAAGCGCGTCAGGCGGTGCTCGATTTGCGCACCAAATCCGACACGCTGGGCTCGCAAATGGCTGCCGCGCAACGCACCATCCTCGACCAGTCCAACCGCCTCGACACCTTGCAACAGCAAGTCGACGCGCTCCGCGGACAGAATGAGGACCTGACCAACCAGTTGACCACCCTGCAACGTTCGCAGAAGGATTACTACGCCGATCTCGACGCGCGCCTGAAGAAATTCGAGCCGCAGCAGCAGACCATCGACGGGGTCCAGGGTTTGGTACAGCCGGGTGAAACCGACACGTTCAACGCCGCCTTGCAACAATTCCGCAATGGCGACTTCAAAGGCGCTGCCGGTTCGTTCCGCGACTTCGCCGACAAGTATCCGCAAAGCCCCTACCAGCCGACCGCACAGTACTGGCTAGGCAATGCCCTGTACGCCTTGCGCGACTACAAAGGTTCAACCACGGTGTTGAGCGGCGTGGTTCATAATTTCCCGAACCATCCGCGCGCACCCGAAGCCTTGCTCGCGATCGCGACCAACCAGCTTGAGCAGAACCAGAAACCAGCGGCCAAAAAGACGCTGCAAGAGGTCATGTCTCAGTATGCAGGTTCGCCCGCGGCGCAAGCCGCCAAAGACAAGCTGGCGCAATTGAAGTAAGTTCGCTGAAGCAGGTCCGACAAAGCTAGTCCGTTTTGCCGCCACACAGTTGAACCGATCTGCCGCATGGTTTGTGACCGCAGACGGCAAGACCACAGAAGCCCGGACGGGGTGCAGTTCAATGCCCCGCTCCGGGTTTTTTTATTGAGGCCGGCGCAATAATATTGTCCCGTCCTGCTTGACAGGACCGAGCGATTTTACCTATAATCGCTGTCTTCTTTGGGTCGTTAGCTCAGCTGGTAGAGCAGCGGACTTTTAATCCGTTGGTCGCAGGTTCGAATCCCGCACGGCCTACCAAAGTTTGCAAAGGGTTAGCTTCGGCTAACCCTTTTTTATTGGCGAATTTGATTGACCAAATTTGATTGACAAAATTTGATTGACCAAGCGCGCCTACGCCACCAATAAAGCCTTGCCTCCCTGAAGCGATTCGTAAGCCATGGCCAGTTCGATCTGAGCGTAACTGAATTCCTTGCCGATTCTGGTGGCGAACATCGGATCGTCAATCACACCCTCAAGCGCTTTCAGCGCGGACACAAGCTTCTCGTGCTCCTTCACCGTCCGGCTCTCGAAATTGCTGAATCGCCTCATGGTCAGGTTCTTCATCATGAAAAGCATGGACTGAATCGAGATTGGGCTGGCGCCGCCCAGGAAGCCGTAGAAATAGATGGTCGAATTCATCGGCAGGCTTGGGACAATTCGCCCAAGCAAGTCGCCGCCGACGCCGTCGAATACCGCCGTCGTCCCAAGTTCAGCGGACAATACGCCGAGCCTCTCGGTAAAGCCCTCGTTTGTCACGATGACATGCTCCACGCCCAAACGGCCGAGCGCCTCCCGCGCTGCCTCGGTGCGTACCAGGAAAATCGCGGGCAGCTTCCTGCTGCGCGCGAGTGAAGCCAGGGCATATCCGGTAGCCGAATTTCCGGCCGTGACAATCACGCCCTGGTGACCCGCTTCGACGATCTCTTCGAGAAAGGCGTAGGCCGTGACGACATTGACGAGCGACCCGCAATAATCCCTCGCACGAACCCGATCCGGCAGGATCAGGCAACTCGTGTAAGGCACCTGCGCTCTTTCGCACCAAAGCCCGACACTCTCCGGGCTTCTGCCGAGCGAGCGGTAGATCGCCACCTGCTTGCCCGCATAGTCCGCCGGAACGCCCGCTCCCACCGCCACCACCCGCCCCGATCCCGAAGCACCCCACACATCATGCTGGCGGACCGCAAGCGCGCCACCCAATGCTGTCGGCATTTTCAGGAAAGTCTTGTCGCCATGGTTGATCGCCGAGGCATCCATGTCCACCAGGATATGCCCCGGCGCCGGCTGGTTCGGGGTCGGGATGTCGCGAACCTCCAGCCCTCGGCTGGGTGTCACGCAAATCGCTCGCATAAGTAAGCTCCTTCTATTTCGGTGCCGGTGACGGATGAGAAAACTTGTCGGCAACGGCTACCGTGATGCTGTCGATCGGTCTAAAATTGGAAAGCTGATATTATATTAGCACTAATATAAAATGAGAGCACAATGGATTTGCGACAAGTATTCGATGACCTTGTACGACTTGAAACGGATCTCTGGAACGCGGTCGATGCGCGCTTGCGCAATGAGACCGGCGTTCCGCTTGGAACTTTCAATCTGCTGCTGGTGTTGGAAGATACCGAGGCATGCCGTGTCAACGATATTGCGGAGAGGCTCGCGATCACTGTGGGCGGCGCCAGTCAGGCGGTCGACCGGATCGAACAGAAAGGCTTGTGCAAGCGGCAGCAGGATTCGGCCGATCGGCGCTCGTCCATCGTCTCTTTAACGCCTCTTGGCAAACAGAAGCTTTCCGAGGCCAGCCCTTTTTTCGATGATGAGCTCGCGGTGTGGTTGAACATCCCCGGGACCCGCGCGGACTTTAACCATTTTTCGACCGTCCTCGCTCGCATGAGAGCCGCGGCCGCGCAGCGAAATACGCCGCGGTCCTGATCGATTGGATTACCAGTGAACCCATCGCGATGGAGGCCGGAATAATTGGCAAATCGGGGAAATCGCCGCGGCGAACCGCGGCAATATCGGCACCCGTTTAAAACTGCCCGGCCCCTGCGAATTGCCGCACCGCCCCCTTGACTTCCGTTTTTCGACGTTATATCCCTTTACCGCGTCGGGAATCGCTTTGTGTTATTCACCCACGTCGGCTAATCTTGCTCTATTTCTGCGGCTGAGCTTCCTGTGCAACCCTTCTCGACGTCTCGAAGACCGCTTCGATTTCCGTGACGACGGCCTGAAAACGATTTCTTAGCCTCCAATAAGTGCCGAAAACTAACAATAACGATGCATTGTTCGAGAAACTCTGGTCCAGGATGAACCAGCGGGGCGAGTTTCCGCTGCTGTCCAATTCGCTGCACATGACCATCTCGGCCATGAAGAACGAAGATAGCAACTTCGCCGAACTGGTTCAGGTGGTACTGTCCGACTTCAGCTTGACGCAGAAGGTCATGCGCCTGGCCAATTCGGCAATGTATATCTCGTTTGGCCGCAACGTCACCACCGTGACCCGCGCGCTAATGATACTGGGCGTGGAAGTCGTCGGTCACCTGGTCATCGGGGTGAAACTGATCGACCACTTTCGCCAAGCCTCTTCCAAGGCCGAGCGCATCGACGCGAAACTGGAGCTGAACCGGGTCATGCTGGCCAGTTACATTGCCCGCAAAGTCACCGATAGCCACGACATTCATGGCAGCGAACAAGCAGTGGTGTGCACGCTGATGTGTCAGTTGGGCCGCTTGCTCTGTCTGTTTTATCTGGAACAGGAATGGCAGGCGATCCATGAATCGACGGCACGCGGGCAAGGTCAAGACCAGGCTTGCGAAGCAGTACTCGGCATCTCATTCGAGGATCTGGGATTGGAAGCGGCACAACGCTGGGGCCTGCCTGGTTTGATCTATAGCGGCATGCAGCGCTTCGACCCGGCCCACCAGGACCTGAGCCTGCCGGCCGAAGTGCAATGGCTGCAAGCGGTCACCAGCTTTTCTACCGACGTCTCCACCCTTCTGACTGAAATACCGGCCGACACGCAGCTCGCCAACGAACAGTTGGCGCAGGTCGCCGCGCATTATAGCGAGGTGCTCAAGATCGAGCCCGGCGTTCTGCTGGAAATTCCCCGCAGCCTCGCGCAAGATAGCGGCAGCACGCAGCACATGAAAGAGATCGACAATTTACGCGCGCAAACCGCCCAGGTCAAAATCCAGGATACCCGGCGGCATCTGCGTGAATGCCTCAACGATTTACGTGCGCTGCCCTCGGAAAAACACGGCGCGCAAGCACTGACCATGGCACTCGAAACCATGCTCTCCAGCCTGAGTTTTTCGCGTGCGCTGGTGTTCCTGCACGACCGAAAAGCCGGTGTATTCGCCGCGCGTTTCGGACTCGGCGCCAACATCGCGGCCCTGCTGCCCAGCTTGCAATTCGGCCAGGATTTCTCGCCCGACGTGTTTCACCTGGCCTTGGCCAATTCCATGGGAATTTTTATCGAGGATTCCAATGCGCCGAATTTCAGCCTGCATATTCCCGACTGGTTCAAAACCGCGCTGCCGGATGCCCAAGGTTTTATCCTGTTGCCCGTGAGGTGCGGCAATTCCGCCGTGGCATTGTTATATGGCGATTGGAACAAACCGGGATTGATGCGCAAAATCCTGCCTCAGGAAATGAGCGTACTGAATGAACTGGCCAAGGAGTTGGGCAGGTTTTTTTGAAACGCGGCACGCCGTCAAAACAAGCCGTGGCCGCTATACCCCCTTGGTCAAGGCGAAGGCGTGCGCGGATTATGGCGAGCGACGGCATAGGCTAGGTGACCTCGGCCTCGGCCTCGGCCTAATAAACATCGGAAGCCGACCCGGCGGCGTCAGGGAAACGCAAGCGGTTGAGTTGACGCGCCGGGACTCGGTAAAAATAAAGAACCAGCAGCAATTCGAGCAAGGCCACGGCAATCAGCACCGCCAGCAGTGCGCCATATCCATAAGCCACGGCAACCGCGGCGCCAAGGCAGGGACAGAGATACATCGCGGCAAAGTAGATCAGGCTGAAATACACCAAGGTCTGGGGCCGCAGATGATCGGGCGCATGAACCGCTGCTTGCGCCTGGACGATCGGGTAAAGCAAGCCATAACCCAAGCCCAGCAGGCTCGCCGCCACGCCATAGCAGATTGCCGACTGCCCGGCCTCAAGCATCAGGCCCAAGGCTGCGATCGTCAGCACCATCAGCCATTTGATCGATACCGCCGGTTTGAGTTTACCGAGCGGCTTGCTCAAGACGAAACGCGAGGCAACCACGGCGAGCGAATAACACGCATAAAAAACCGTGTAGTCGAGATGCTGAGCCGCCGCCAAAGTGGTCTGCAAGTTAATCAATACGGAATAGACGCAGGCGCCGCACAAGACCATGGCAAAAAAATAGCCGCTGGGCAATTTCATTATCTTTTTGAATTCCTTCAATCCTGATAACGAGGGTGCCAGCTTGATCCTCTCATAGAAAGTGTTATTCCATGCGACATAGGCGGCGAGACAGCACGCCAATAGGCTAATTGCGGCGGCCGTGGCGAACAGCGTGGCAAAGCTCATTGCATGCCGCAGCGTAACGAATTTCGCAAAAATCGGTGCCGCACCCATGCCCAAAGTGCTATAGGCGGCATACATCGTAAAAAAATGGGCATGATCGTTACCTTTGACGGTGCTCGACATGCAAATCGGTCCAAGCGTAAACAGCAAGCCCCAGCCCGCACCCTGAATCAGGGAGGCGGCAGCATAAGCCCAGGTGGATGCGCCCGACGTTGCCGCAAAAAAATAGCAGGCGGAACCGAGGGCAAACAAGCCGCTTCCCAGCGGCGCGATTTTCCGCAGACCAAACTTACGCACCAGCCGCGCGCCGATTGAAACAAATAAAAGCGCGCCAATTGCACCCGCGGCATAAATTTGTCCGAAAAATACTTCGTTTTGTCCTTGTAATTTAAAATACAAAGGAAGAGTTAAGAATATTCCTGACGCAAACGCCACAAGCAAGCGTTCCGCATATAAGCCCAGCCTTACTGTCTCGATTTTCATAACTCTCCTTTTTATTTATACAAAATCAAATGATCATCAATAAACACATTATCTGCAAATCATTTCTATATGTATGCATAGTCAACACATGGCCTCGCACCGGAATATCACCGGAGGCTTGAGAAGCACATGGAGGGTAGTGGAGAAAGATGTCGCTGGTGGGAGACGATC
>Ga0302313_10000025_pt1 | contig 128639 bp, 87 predicted proteins | sample III_Palsa_N2_2_FD_200454 | JGI IMG/M metagenome (GOLD analysis project Ga0302313, IMG submission 200454) | Peat permafrost microbial communities from Stordalen Mire near Abisko, Sweden - III_Palsa_N2_2 | ecosystem: Environmental > Terrestrial > Soil > Palsa > Peat permafrost | place: Sweden...
CTGTTGCTCGTCCTCTCCGTATTGACAGTGCACGCGCAATCATTGGCACGTGTCGACGGCATTGTTGCTGATCAGACGAAAGCGATCGTAATAGGCGCTAAGGTTACGATCCGTAATAGCGAGACCGGCGTCACTGCGTCCCAAATATCCGATTCGGCCGGTCAGTACGTTTTCCCATCTGTTCTTCCGGGCACTTATAAACTGACGGCGCAGTTGACTGGGTTCAAGACCTTTACCCGCACCATTGTCGTGCATGCAAATGACCACCTTACGGCGGACGTGCCACTGACGGTGGGGGATATGTCGACATCCGTAACAGTGACGGCTACAGACGTACAGATGGATTCGGGACAGCGTTCGGAAACTCTCACAAATGATCAGATTCAGAACCTGGCGACCATCGGCCGCAATGCTGAAGAGCTATTGCCGTTGCTTCCCGGTGTCGTTGAAGGTGGCAGTGCGGCGTACGGCCAGAACGGCCCCGGTGGCGGAGTTACAAGTTCATCGAACGGAATCGAAGGCTTCAACGTAAATGGAAATCGCTCCGACGCGAATACGTTCAAGCTGGACGGTGGGAACATGAACGACCTCACCGGCAACAACGGTTCCAATATCTATCCGAACTCCGAGTTCATTTCAGAAATCACGGTGGAAACGAGCAACTATACTGCCGATCAGGGCGGTTCGCCGGTGTTGATCACCGCGATCACAAAATCCGGTACGAAGGGTTTCCACGCTGAGGGCTACTACATCGGCCGCAACGCGGTTTTCGACGCGAATGACTGGAGCAATAACTTCGCAGGAACCCCACGGCCCGACTCGAAGTTCAATTACAGCGGGTTCTCGGTGAGTGGTCCCATACTATTACCCTGGATTAAGTACAACCGTGGACCGGACAAAAAACTTTTCTTCTTCTTCGGTACGGAGTTTGCCAGACAATCTCCGGATTTGGGAACTGAGCTGACGAACGTGCCTACTCAGGCGATCCTTGGCGGAGATTTCAGCCAGATCGTATTCAGCGATACTTGCGAAACTGCGCGAGCTGCTGGTAACGCTGGATCGACTTTTTATCTGAATCAACCGTGTCAGATCATCGATCCGAATACCATCACCCCTACATTCGCCGGAGTGACATTGGATCAGCAGGGCGGAAAGCTCTCCTCGTTCACTACAAACGGAGTCGGCCTGACGAAGTCACTGATGGGACCGAATCTCGCAGGGCCGAATTATAACGATCCGGGTGGTAATTGGAACTATGCAGCGCATCCGACCTCGCCGACGAATCTGAACCAATATGTAGGCCGCTTCGATTGGGATCCATCGCAGAAAGCGCGCTTCTATTTGCGTCTTGCACGCCAGGATGAGACGGACGTGAAGCCCTGGGGCGAATACGTAGGCCCGGGGAGCACCTGGACCTCCAACGTCCCGGAGCCGTCACCAACGATTCAGCAGTACAACTCGCGATCGCTGAATGTAAATATGGTGAACGTGCTGAATCCGACCCTTACGAATGAGTTCTCGTTCAACACCAATGTGCTTCGCCAGCCAAATGTCTACCAAAACCCCAACATCATTAGCAGAGCTGCACTTGGAGTGAGTTTCAGCGGAGTTTTTGATAACGGCTATCCCGAGGTGGCTCAAATCGTGCCGGCTTTCGCCGTGTGTGATTCCTTGAACCAGAGCGGATGCGGTTCGGGATTTGCGCCTCCAGCGACCGGTCGTTGGGGGGAAAGTAACCTCGCAGGCGCAGGAAATTACTACAAGCAAACTCAGTTCGAATTCTCTGACAACCTGACAAAGGTCAAGGGAGCTCACAATATGAAATTTGGCGGCCTGATTGGTCGCGCGAGGAATGATCAAAACGAGGCGGCGGATCCGCTCGAAGGATACTTGGTGCCTTCTACCTGGACGACCGGTACCAGCGGCGACGAGTATGCTGACATTTTGACAGAACGCTTTGCTGAGTTTGAGCAAGCCAATCACGATGTTCGTGGGAATATGCGCTCCTCCTCGTTCGAGTGGTACGGACAGGATAGTTGGAAGATTCGGAAAAACTTGACCATTGAGTTCGGCATTCGCTGGACGCTTCAAGGCCCATGGTACGAAGCCAATGGCTTAGGTTCCACGTTTGACCCGCTAGCTTATCAACCGTCGCAAAATGCCAGCGTTTACGATGGTGTGCGTACGGCGAGCTGCGCCAATCCAGGGCAATCCGCTGTTCCTCTTTGCGGAACGATCCCAAAGACGATCTTTCCCTATGGGCACCCACTCACTCAGCCACGCGTTGGCTTCTCGTGGGATACAACCGGTCGCGGGAAGACAATCTTGCGTGGAGGCTTTGGAGTGTATACGCAGCGTGACCCGATCAACGCCGGATTCGGTGCAATTCTTGGCCCCCCGAATCTTCTAGAAGCAACTGTCTGTTGCAACTACACCAGCCTCGCTCAGATAACCGCTAGCAACCCGGGTGGTCAGGGCTCGTTTACGTACGGACAAAGCAACGCTGTATACGATCCTCGGGATACGCACGTGCCGGCAATCTATCAGTACAACCTGACGGTTTCGGAAGCACTGCCCGCTCACTTCAGTGCAGAAGTCGCCTATGTCGGCAGTGAGAGTCGCCACCAGCAGATCGAACAAAACATCGACAATATCCCTCTTGGAGCGCTTTGGACTCCAGGAACACATATTGTTCCGGTGGAGCTACAGGGCAACGAAGGGACGGTCGCGCCTTATGCGCCATTCAAGCAGATCGTCCAGATCGAACATGAGGGAAATGCGAACTATAACGGCCTGCAGGCCACGTTGCGCCGGCAGGCGAGCAGGAATGTGGACTTTATGGCCAGCTATACCTATTCCAAGGCGCTGGGAGACAGTGATCAATTCCAGACCCTCTTGCCGAATCCGTACAGTAACACTGGCTCTTATCATGTGTTAAGTTTTGACCGAACCCACCTGTTTGCCCTTGGTGCTCAGTGGTATGTACCAAAATTGGCGATCGGTAGCCTCGGCGATCACGCCGTTGCACGGGCGATCTTGAATGGATGGATGTTCTCGGGGATTGCGAAGGCGGCGAGTGGTGCTCCCATCGCCATCAGTGCCTACGTGACCTGCTATCAAAATGGCGCCCCATGCCCCGCCACGATTTGGAGCCCATCGGACACCTGGTTCGGAACCAATGCCTGGGCAACGGCCTTCTTACCTGGCAGCACCACCTCTCCGCCAAACGGGATCTACCCTACCTATACGTGTGATCCTCGCCAATCCCATGGAGGCATCAATTCGCGCTTTCTCAACACGAGCTGCATTGCCCTTCCAGCTTTTGCGACGCAAGGGGCAGTCGATCCGCCTTATATGAAAGGCCCACCTACCTCCGAATATGACATAGCGCTGCAGAAGTCATTCTCGCTGGGTGGCTCGAGGCATCTCGACATACGCATCTCCTCCTTCGACTTTCTCAATCGAGGATCGCTTAATGCGATCAACAACGTAGCGGACTTCACGTACACTTTGCCCACGGGCGCCACGGATCCTGCGCAAGGTACGTCAACCCTGACGAATGGCAATATGCCGTGCGTTGATGGGCTTGGTGGCCTCGGTTATAGCTGCGGGAAAACCGGCTCTCGAAAGATGGAGGGAAGCGCCAAAATCTTCTTCTAACGTTCCTTTGCTTGCATCCGTAGGGCTCCCTGGAAGGAACATCTCCAGGGAGCCCTTCCGCCATATAATTACAACATTGCATGCCGATGGAAGCTGAACTCATGAGGCACACTGCTCCAAGCTCGCGGGTACACTGCATCGCTGGAGGGAGCAAGACTTTCGCGTCCCGGGTCATGTTTCTAGCAGTCCTCGCTTTGCTTCTGCACCGCAGTATCGGCGCTCAGGTGGCAACAGCGTCGAAGCTTAAGGTGGAAGCAATTCAGGCACAGGCTGCAGGTAACGATGACTTGGCTTCCAAGTTGTATGTGCAAGCACTGGCGCAGGATCCTGCATGGACGGAAGGCTGGTGGAAATATGGCGGACTGCTTTATGAAGGTCAGAAATTCCAGCTGGCAAGCGAATCCTTCGGACACCTGACACAGCTCGCTCCTCAAAACTCTCTGGGTTTCGCAATGCTAGGGATGAGCGAGTACGAATTGGGAGACTGGAGCAATGCATCCCTTCACCTCAATAAAGCCCTGGTGCATGGAGGCCTCCCGCAGGAAATTGCGAATGGCGCGATGTACGAATATGCCCTCGTACTCATGCGGCAAAAGAATCGCAATGGTGCTTTGATCGCTTTACGTCTTCTGCAACACACTGCTCCAGATTACCCAAACCTTGTGCCTGCGTTTGGCAGCGCTGAACTAGGAATGGAGAAGATCCCCGCTTCCGGCACTGCAGATGCCGAGGCCGTGTCGTTGGTAGGCCAAGCTGCGATCGACGTGCTGCAGTTGAAGCCCCAAGACGCGGAGCTCCTTTATAGACAGGCGATTCATGACCATCCGCAGCTACCGTTCGCCCATCTCTGTCTTGCGTTGTTTCTCGAGAACCTCGGACGGGAGGCTGAAGCAGAATCCGAGTTTATGGCGGAATCTGCGCTAAATCCGGCAAGTCCAGATGCATGGATTTGGCTGTCGCGGCTTGCGCTGGCACGTCGGGAGACAGAGCCGACGCGAAAGTACGCAGCGGAAGCAATGAAGCGTGCTCCGAACGACGGCCTGCCTTACTTGTTGGAGGGTAGAAGCTACATCATCGACCAGCAGTGGAACAAAGCTTTGGATGCTTTGCAGAAGGCCGAAGCCCTATCCCCAGATAGCTATGAAGTGCACTATGCGCTTGTGTCGGTGTACGGCGCACTGCATGATGAGAAGGCAGCCGATTCAGAACGTAAGCTTTTTACCCAGGCGTATGCTGTCGCACACCCGCAGCAGAAGGAGACCCCATAGAAATGCGGCTCCGGCTGTTCCATTCCGCAGTGGCCGCCGCTTGCTGTGTTGCTTTGCTTGTAAGCGCGTCTGCAGGTGCTCAGGAAACATGTATCGCCGGTGACCGAGCGCTTGCAGCGTCGCAGTGGAGTGAAGCCAATGATGCTTACCAGAAATGTGTGCAAGTGAATCAAAGTTTCGGGGTCTACTCGAATATGGGTGTCGCGCTTTCGCATCTTGGCCGCATGCAAGACGCAATCGAAAGTTACAACAAGGCCCTTGCACTGGATCCCTCCAATAACAAGGTAGAGTTCAACCTATCGGTCTCCTTGGTCAAGGAGGGCAATTACTCGCTGGCGGTCGATCATTTGAAGCATCTTCAGCGCTCTGGCAACGACATTCGCTATGACGAATTGCTGGCCTTTTGCTATTACCATTTACAGTCGTACGCATTGGGAGCGCGAGCGGCGGAGCGCGTCTACTCTGCCCGTCCCGATGACCCGGCCAATGCGCTCATACTAGGCTCGATGTATGAGCGTATGGGACTTTACGAAAAGGCGTTGCCTCTCATCACGTTGGCGCTCAAATCCGCGGGCTCCGCAGAAGGTCATCTCATCCTGGCTCAAACACTGAATGGGCTTCATCGTTTTTCAGAAGCGGAGAACGAGTTAAAGCAAATTGACGCGAGTCAAGCGAATGTTCCTGGCCTTCACGAAGCAATGGGAGAAGTCTACGTCGGAACGGAGCGAACGCCTCAAGCCGAAACAGAATTTGCCGAGGCCATCCAGGAAGATCCAAACGATTTCGAGGCCAACTATTTTCTTGGTCGACTAAAGCGCTTCGACGGAGATCTTCCGGCCGCAAGCCGCTATCTTATAGTCGCCGACCAACTGCACCCAAACTCATCCGAAGTTGAGTATGAGCGAGCCGAGATTGCAATCAAGGAGCACCGCTATGCCGATGCGATTCCCTTGCTGGAGGCAGTGATCAAGGCCGAGCCCGACCAGGCGCAAGCGTATCTGTTGCTGGCCGAGTCCTATCAGCACACGGGGCGCAGAGCAGATGCACAGCGGGAAGGCGAGCTTTACAACACCAAGCTGAGAGAATCCCGCGAGCGAATGGCGGCTCAGGAGAATCAGCCCCATGCGCAGGAGAACCCTTAAATTGAGACGTGCCTGTCAGAGTCGAATTCAATTCGGTTCCATCAGCATGCTTGTCGCTGTGACACTTTCCATTGCATCTGCGACGATGCCCGAGGCAGCTAATCCGCAGAGTGTTTCGACCCAGAGTCTCGAAGAGAAGGCCGGCGCCGCAAGAGAGCAGGGAGATACGCAGGCAAGTCTTAAGCTCTATGAACGTGCGCTAGCACGTAGTCCGTCATGGCAGGAGGGATGGTGGTACTACGGATCACTTCTCTATGACGCGGACCGCTACGCTGATTCTGCTGCGGCGTTCCGTAAGCTGGTCAAATTGAACGAGAAATTGGGAAACGCGTGGGCCATGCTTGGGCTCAGCGAATTTGAGACGCATCAGTACGACAAGGCCTTTAGCGATCTGCAGAGCGCAGAACATCTGGGAGCCGGTGAGTCGTCGCTACAAAACATTGCTGATTACCACCTCGCGCTGTTGCTCAATCAGCATGGGGATTCGGATGGCGCAATGTTGCTGCTATCCTCGCTCTATCTCAAAGGTGTTCGTTCCGAGGATTTGCAGGTGGCGATGGGATTGGCTCTCCTGCGCGTGCCCATCTTTCCCTCTCAGTTGGATCCATCAAGGGATGCGCTGGTTCACGATGCCGGCAGCGTGGCGGCTCTCATGGCAACCAAGGAGTCCGAGAAGGCCGATATTGCCTTTCGCGAAATGCTAACGCAATATCCGAAGGCGCAGTTCCTGCATTATGGCTACGGTGGATTCTTAGCCACGCAGGGCCGCGACAAGGAAGCAGAAGAACAATTCCAAGCGGAAATAGACATTAATCCTGACAGTGCGCTCGCATACCTCGAGTGGTCATTTATCTGCATGAAGGCCAAGAATTATCCAGAGGCGATCCGCCTCGCTCGCCGTGCCACGGAGCTCAATCCTGATTCGTTCCTTGCACACTACATTTTAGGCAACTCATTGCTTTCATCGGGCGATGCGAAAGCTGCTAGAGCAGAACTGGAAATCGCAGAGAAGCTTGCCCCGGGAGTGCCTGACGTCCGATATAGCCTTTCGCGTACCTACGCCAGACTCGGCGAGCCCGTCCTTGCGAAAAAGGAACAGGAACAGTTTTTGGCTCTGCAGCGAAAGAATGCAGTGGACCGGTTGGAGTTGCAGAAGCGCTTTCCAGGTGCGCCAGCGATTACTGGCATCCGACCCATCACTTCACAATAGTTATCGCGTACACGCGGAGGTCAGTTGGCGACAGGGAGGACAAGAGGCGCACGGGGGAACAGGCAGTGGTCTCGTGTTCTTAGGATCGCGCTCCCCGTGGTAGCCTGCGTGATCATTTTCCCGCTATCGAACACCCCAACCGTACGTGCTATGCAGGATGAGCATGCCACAGTTCCGCAAACGACGCGCGAAGTCGGAGCCACAGATTCCAATCGATACGTGGGCCAGGCGAAATGCTTGAGTTGCCATATGGGGCTGAACGCTCAAACGTCGACGGGAATGGGCATGGCAGCATTGAATCCTCGCGCTTTGAACTCGCTCGATTATTCCTCCATGAGGTATCAGGACGGACCATACACCGTAACCATGACGAACAGCGATGCCGGCTTGCAAATGATCGCGTCCGACGGCAAAGAAACTCTGACGGTCCCGGTGCGATGGATCTTCGGTCAGGGTTACTCCGGTCAAACATTCATCCTGGAGCGGGAAGGCAAGTTCTATGAAAGCCGAGCGAGCTATTATAAGACGCTTTCGAATCTAGACTTGACCATCGGCCATACTCATAGACCACCTGTGTCACTTCTCGCAGCATTAGGCAGGCCGTTGCCTGCTGACGAGGTAAGGAAATGCTTCTCCTGCCACACGAGTGAGGACATATTCGACGGCAAGCTGGATGTCAATCAGGCGCATCCAGGTGTAACTTGTGAAAACTGCCACGGCGCCGGGGGGCAACATGCCTCGAAGATGGCGCTTGCAACGACCAGAACTGAGGGTAAAGATACCACCATCTTCGACCCCGAATTGCTCGCGGCCGCCGATATGAATGACTTTTGCGGAACCTGTCACCGCACCACGCGCGACGTATTGGATTCAGGCATTCGCGATATTCGGAACATCCGCTTCCAACCCTACCGTTTGGAGAACAGCCGTTGTTACGATCCGAGCGACGAGAGAATTACCTGCGTTGCATGCCATGATCCGCATCGAAACTTGAAGTCGTCTCCCGCGGATTACGATGCAAAATGTCTTGCCTGTCATTTGCGTCGCGGCGACAAGCCAGAACATGCAAAGGCTGCAGCATGCCCTCGAGCAACGAATAACTGTGTGACATGCCATATGCCGAAGCTTAATTTGCCGGGTGCGCACTTCGCATTCACCGATCATTACATCCGCATCGTGCTGCCAAATGCGCCATACCCAGACTGACGGCCTCCCGCTCCACCACCTTCTGCAACGCCGGGGTCAAAGGAGTTACGAATGAGTCGCGGTGTCGCCGGTTCGACCATGGTCCGAGGAACACCTGCACGACCTGTTGTGGTCCGCCGCATATCATCGGACGATGTCTAGCTGGATTTCGGGCGAGTACTGCTGATGTTCGGTTGACATGCGACGTATTGAGTCGCACGGGGGGGCGCGTGGCAGTGGAATAGGTTGGAGCGATCTCCATGGGTCACCAACTAAAGTGAGGTCTCAGCCTCTCGAGGATTTGACCCTAAAAATCGGACTCAATCGGCTTTTGAGTAGTAGTGGAAAATCAAAGCTGTTTTCTCGGCAAGGTGATCAAAAAGATTTCAGAAAGCTTTGCTTTAGAAGAGAACAGGGAAGCTAAATCTCTGATAAAGAGATTTTCCCCTGTTCCGTTTTCGATTTTTTGCCTCGAAGAATCGCTATAAATGCAATTGAATCTGAAGCTTGTACCCTCAAGAGCTTGGCCTAAATCAAGCCGAAAAGCCGAGATTCGCTGTAAATTTCTCTGATAGCAGGAAACGCAGCCGGAGACGAGCTTGTCCCAGACTGCAAGCAAGCACGCCAGTTTTCGTTTCTAGTCATTGGGAAAAGCAAAAATACAAGAAAATAAGCGGCTTACAGAGGTTGCAGAATGTGCGCTCTGTGCGCTTGCTGCGCCATAGCATTTGGGGAGATTTGCGTCGTTCGAGCGAGCCTCTTAAGAGCATCCGGCTATGAGGAAATCTAACTTCCTCATAGCCGGATGCGTGGTTCAGTTGTGTGTTCCGTGCTGTTCGTTGGAAAGCCTCACGCCGCGGGATGATCGAGGATCTGCGCGAGTGCGTGCAGGCGTTTCGCGTCCGCTGCGTCCGTTGCACTGGATGCGTCGGCTTCTACGGATGCAGCCATCGTGTGCAGCTTCGCCAAATCCTTCATGCTGTTGTGCGAGTTCTGCGCGCTCACGATCGCCTTGTCGAGCGCCGCAATCTTCTTCTCCGGAAGAGCCTTGGAACGCTGTAGCTGATCGAGATACGCGCGCGCAACCGTTAACTGTTCAGGCCACGTGATCTTCGGCTGGTTCTGCACATTGAGCTCGCTGAACTGCACGAGGTTGGCCGCATCAATCTCATTCTGTGTCAGGAACTTGCTCGGCACCAGCTTGAAGACGTCCAGGCCACGCGCAATCTCCGACCCATAGATGAAGCCGTTGTACCAGTACGCCGACCAATAGCCGCCGAGGATCAGAGTCTTCGGACTGATGGGCCCGCGATCGAAGTACGCAATCTCGTAGGGATGGGCAGGGTCGGTAAAGTCCATCACCGAGATGCCTCCCTGGTACCAGGCCTGCACCTCGACATCGCGGCCCGGAATCGGTACGAGCGAACCGTTGTGCGCTACGCAGTTTTCTGTGGCCGTCTGCGCCGCCGGCATCTTGTAGTAGCTGGCCAGCGATAGATGGTTGTCCTTCAGCGTGAAGATCGCGTCCGCGCCCCACTTGATCGGATCCGTCGCACGGCAACGTGGCTGCAAACCGCCGCCCCACTCGTCGGTGAAGACCACCTTGGTGCCATCGTTGGAGAACGTCGCGGAGTGCCAGTAGGAGTAGTTGGGATCGTTCACTGCGTCCACGCGCTTGGGATGAACGGGGTCCTTGATGTCGAGAAGGATGCCGTTGCCGGAGCAGGCACCGGCCGCCAGGCCCAGCGAAGAGTCGACCGTGATGTCATGGCACTGATTGGTGTCCGCTACCTTTTCGGTGCCGTGGCTGCCACCGTTGTTCAGACCATTCATCGCGCCGCTGCGTGGATCCATAAAGACGCGCGGGCTTGAGACAATTTTCGCGTCCTGCGGCGCCGCCAGCGGAACCTTGATCACATCGATGCGGAACAGCGACGTGTTCGGATCTTTATCTGGAGCCTCTCCCGAACATCCCTCGAGCTCTTCCTTCTGACGCACGAACGATGTTCCCGAAACGTAGATATAGACGTTGTCCTTATCGTTCGGGTCGATGACGAGCGTGTGGGTATGCGAGCCGCGGCAAGTTTGGATGGCGCCTACCTGCTTGGGATTCTTGATGTCAGAGATGTCGAAGATTCTTACGCCACGAAAGCGATCAGGGCTCGCGGCCGGCATTGGACGCTCCTTCTCATGGCCGGGCGGCGGAGGAGGCGGAGGAGGGAAGCCCTGCGTACCGCAGTCCAGACGCCCGTTCGGCATCTCCACCGACATAAAGAGGAGATGCCCGTAGACGGACACGTCGCCCTGTCCACCCGGGCACACCAGCGAAGTAATCAACGAGACCTTGGTTGGGTCCGAGATGTCGTAAAAATTCACACCATAGAAGTTGCCCTGGAAGAGGTGGTTTCCCTGGAACGCAAAATCCGAGTTTGCAAAGGCGAGCTGCGCAATCACAAGCTGCATTGGCTTGGGAATCTTCGCGCTGTTACCGATTCCGAGCAGACCCAATGTCTTCTGCACGGAGGGATCGTCCGCATCGGTGGAATTGACCTGGAAGGCGCTTGGCTTCTTAAGAAAGTCGAGATGCTCCATGCCCATGGCAGTTTCGCCAGCGTCGTACAAGCCGGGCTTCAGGCCCACGCGAGGATCGTTCGTGTTCGAACCTGTCATTCCCGGAGGCAGCGGCGTCGCTGGCGGTGGCGCAAACGGATTGGGTGGCTCGGCTGCGGGCTTAGCATCGGGCGTCTGCGCTTTTAGCGCGGGCGGCGCACCGGACAGGAGGGCCAATGCAAACAGCGCACCGGCGAAACGAATGGCGGGAGCATGGAAACGGTTCATGGTTTCTCCTTTAACATGTTCTGCATAATTCTGATCTCGGCTCGCTGGGTGTTATCCGCATCGGTGGCGAAGTCGAACAGCTCTGCGTCCTGACCCGCGCCTGGGTGATCGAATAGATCTTTCACCATGATGAGCGCACCGTTGTGGTGCTGAATCATACCCGTCAGAAACAGGTAGTCGAATTTTGCGCCGCTGGCATGGCGCAATGCGTCCATCTGCTCGGGCGTCAGCATGCCTGGCATGGCGTGCATGGGATTGCCGCTCATGTCCATTTCCGGCATTCCCGGCATGGCCATTGATTCGGGCTGGCCACGCGCCGCCAACCATCGCTTCATGAACTTCATCTCGTCTGATTGGGAGAGGCTGATGCGCGCGCCAAGGGACCGAATCTCTGGATTTTGCGTGTGAGACGGAATGAGCGCGGTCATCTCGACGGCCTGAGCGTGATGCATGATCATGCCCTGCATGAACTCTATGTCGGCGTGCGAATCCAGTGGAACGACGCCTGTGGTCGATGGCGGAAGCGTCTTGCTCGGCGTGCCTGGCGCACCGGGCTGAACGACTGGAGCCGTGCTCGATTGCTGGGCATCTGCGCTTGTCGTCGAGCCGCCGTAAACAAGGCTGGCGGCAATCCACGCACAGCAAATGATCCGCGCTCCCCCCGAGGGATGCGGCTTACGCTTGCAATCTGGATGGGTACGCTTCAACGCACGTGCTAACTTAGGCATCTTCGATCGCTAAACGGTATCACAGCGAGGTTGGTCTGGGCATCATGAAAGCGCCTAATTCAAGCCGAAATCATTCGATTTCGCCAATGGCGGGCCTTTGGATTCCAACCGTTTGGCCGATGGTCCCGCCGTCGACCCGCTATCATGAGGAAGATGTTTCATCCGAATAAGATCTCGATCATAGGATCCCTCGTAGGACTGGCTGCTGTGCTCGTCTGGCGGATTCGCGAAGGTCGTACCGCGGTTTCCATGAAGAAAATTGTGATCCCGCCGATGGGCATGGCGACCGGGTTCTCGATGTTCATCGTCCCAGCATTTCGTATTCCCTGGAGGTGGGGCCTAGCGGCGTTCCTGATTGGCGCTGTCCTTCTCGCATATCCACTGCTGAAGACTTCCCGCCTGGTGCAGCAGGGTAACGTCATCATGATGCAGCGTTCGACCGCCTTCTTCAGTGTCATCCTCGTCCTTGCGGCGGTGCGAATCCTCGCGCGTGGATACTTCGACACCTTATTAACCGTGGAGCAGTCGGGCGCGCTGTTCTTTGTGCTGGCCTTCGGAATGATTGTGCGCTGGCGCTTGAACATGCTTCGGGAGTACCGCAAACTGACCGCGGGTGACGGAACAATCGCCGTCAGCGGAACATAGTCACGGAGCCGGTGGAGAGCATATGTTGCGATGGATGAAGCGGGTGCTGGCGGGACTGGGATGGCTCGTCCTTCTTTTTCTCTTCGTACTTGTCGCGACCTATGTGACCGTCCCGAGACAAAACTGCAACTTGAACCACTTCGATACGATTGTGGTCCTTGGAGCTCCGACGCTGCAAAACGGACAGCCTTCGCCGGAGGAGCGCGAGCGGGTAATCGAGAGTGTCAGAGAATTCAAAGCCGGACGTGCCGGACATATCATTTTCAGCGGAGGCGCGACGACGAAACAGTTTGTCGAAGGCCAGTCGATGGCCGCGCTGGCCGAATCGCAGGGAGTTCCATCATCCGCTATCGTTATTGAGGACAAAGCCAGGAACACGATCCAGAACATCTACTTCAGCAATCAGATCATGCAGCAAAAAGGTTGGACCAGCGTCGAGGTCGTCAGCTCCTCAAGCCATCTACCTCGGACCGCCCTGATTCTGGAGCACTATAGTTTCCAGTGGAAAGAGCAAGCCTCGCGTTGGCCGCCAGAGTTCGGCTGGAGCGATATTGGACGGCTCTACGCTGCGGAGATCATGGATACGTTCGTGCTGCGCTGGTTCGGCTTCGCTCCATCGCCTTTCCTGTCGCGCCGACACGCCTCCTGATCCCGACTTCGTCCATCGAACGAGGGTACAGTCCAGAAAACGGTCCCGTACGCGACGCACCCTGCTTGCCCATTCAACGACGCTCGTCCGAATCACTGCTTCGGATACGACCCGCTCAACACTTGCGGAAGATAGAAATGGAAGAACTGGTCTGCATTCGAATGCAGGCAAACACCGGCGTTTGGTGTGCCTTCTTCAACGCGCGTGAACCCTGCATCGTCGATGCGCAGGCGCATTGGTGTCACGGGACAAAGCGCAGGCTCCATGACCACCGTGACGGCCATCGCGTCATACAGCGTTGGCGTGGCGTTGGTTGGATAGGCCGCCCACTGCCGATACAGCTCATGCAGAGCCTCCGTCATCGGAGTTTTCTGGCTGAATAGTGTGGCGCGTAATACCTCATCCAGTTTCAGCTGCGTGGAGTCGAGAGGCATCATGTCGATCGGCACACCAGATGCGAATAGTTCCTTCGCAGCTGGAATATCCATCTTGATGTTGTACTCCGCGCTCGGACCCTTGTCCGGTAGATAGCCGAGGTCGCCGTAACCCTGCCGGATGGAGCCGCCCATCATCACGACGCGCTTCAGCTTGCGGAAGGTGACAGGGTCTTTCTGAATCAGCGCGCCCACGGTACTCAGCGGTGCGAGTGAAATCAGTGTGATTTGCCCAGGATTGCGCCGAACCTGATCAAGGATGAAGTCGACGGCGTTCGGCCATCCATTGGCTGGCTCTGGAAACGCCTTTGCCCATGCGGCTTGCGTGAAGGCAGTGCCGGGTTGTGTCTTCGGTCCGGCGGCTACCGGAATATCCGCGTGGCCGGTCTGTTTGAGAAAGCGTTCCACCAGTCGCGCCCTCAGGTCCGTGTCGCCCCACGCTGTCGTCACGCCAAGAATCTGCAGGTGATGATTGGACAACGCGAGCGCCAGTGCAAACGCATCGTCGACATCATCGCCGATATCGGTATCGATGATGACCTTCTCTGCCGGCCCGGCCGTCGCCACGGCCGTCTGTCCGGTCGCCCGCCGGCCGATAGAACTGAGCGTTGCGACGAACATCATGCTTCCGACAAAAGCTTTTACTCCGCGATGGACCTTGCCTGTGTTTCGCGTCATGCTTTCTCCTACGGCAGGCGGTCGGCCAGTCAACCCCGGCAGCCGACTCCATCTTACGTTTCCTTGAGCGACCGCGATTTTCTCTGGTTTCCGGCCGATCACGCCTCTGTAAATTGCGAATGACAATCTGGTCATTTGATTTGGATTTTTCACAGGGACAGTCCGTATTCACATTCCTTTAAGCCTCTTGTAACAGAAAACCGCAACAACCACTGTCAAGATGTTGGCGGATCAAACGGACATAACAATCCCTGGGCGCAGTTTTTTGCAACACTGCGCGAGGAGGAAAACCTGTGTCTGCAGAAAAAGGTTTCGATCCCAACAAACAGGACGAGCATCGTTCGACTCGCTCTTGCGTTTGAGTGTCGGACGAATGAAGTTCCATTTGGGGCCCGCAAAGAGTTCTGAGAAGGCGATGTCCTGCAATTGGCGAGGACACCCTTCGCATGCCTCAAACGGGAACCTGCGTCTTCAACCTGTCGTCATAAGAGGGAAAATAAAAGTGAACGTTCGAGAAATGAAGTTCTTTGGCCAGGCGTTGAAATCCAGCACTCGGTTCATCGCAGGCGTCTGCGTGTTTACCGCGCTATCCACGATGACGATCGCCCAAACTTCCCAACAAACCATCATTGCCGAAGATGATGGTCAGGCCAGCTCCCAGCCTGCCGGCGCAACCCTTGAAGGCAACGTCGTCGACGCAAAGGGGGGCCTTATCGGGAAGGCCACTATCGTCGTCCGTAACGACTCCACTGGACGAATCAAGACCTCCACAACCGACACCACGGGCCACTTCAGCCTCGCAGGTCTTCCCATTGGCACGTACACCGTGGATGCTTCGGCTCCCGGTTTTTCCGAAACGTCCGTGAAAAATATTCATGTGGCGGCCGACCACGCCGACGCCGTCGCGCTTACGCTGCAGATCGGCTCCGCCACATCCGACATCACCGTGGAAGCCGACGCTACCGGTTCCATCGCCGCCGCTCTCGCTCCCATGGATGCGCGCCTTTCCCAGACTTCTGCGCGCACCTATATCACGTCGGCCATGATCCAGAACTTCATGTCTCCGGTCGCTGACTTCGGTGAGGCCGTCCAGATGGCGCCCGGAACCTTTACCACCAGCAGCGATGGTGTTGGTCTGGGCCAGTCCAAGACTTACTTCCGCGGCTTTCCCGACGGGTTTTATGACATCGACTTCGATGGCATCCCGTTCTACGACACCAACACTCCCACCCATCACTCCTGGGCTTTCTTCCCAACGCAGTTCCTCGGCGGCATAGACTTCGATCGCTCACCGGGCACCGCGTCGACGGTCGGACCCGCGCCCTTTGGTGGCTCCATCCACCTCCTGTCCAAGGAGTTCCAGCCGCTGCAAAATATTCGCGGCACCTTCGCCGGCGGTTCCTTCAATACCTATATTTACGATGGGCAGTATGATTCCGGCCCCTTTGGGCCCGATCACAAGTTCAACATCGATATGGATGTCCACCATATCCAGTCCGATGGCTATCAAACCTACAACTACCAGACCTATAACGGCGGCGCGATCAAGGTCTTATATCAACTCTCAAACACCACCACCATCAACGGCTTCTCTGGCGTCATCTGGGTCGATGCCAACACGCCGAACTTCTCCGCCACGCGTTGCCAGATGTACGGCGCAACCTCGGCATACACTTGCACCGGAACCCTCGCTCCGTTCGCCAACTCCGGGATCAGCTTCCTTCTGACCAACAACTCTGACCCGGTCAACTACCTCGATTACAAATACAACTACTACCATGTGCCCACCGACTTCGAGTATGTTGGTGTCCACAAGATCTTCTCGCACGGCTTCGTTCTCGATGTGAAGCCTTACACGTACAACTACGACAACTCCGAGAAGTACACCAACGCCACGCCCATCACGGAACTCACCGAGATCGACGGCTCCACCACGTACGCTCCGCTCGGCCTGCCGATCAAACCCTGCAACGTTGCCGTGGTCAAGAAGGGTGTAACGGCCATCCCGTGCGGCGTCGATAAATACAACAGCTACCGCAAATATGGCGAGACCTCCGAGCTTGATCAGATTTCGAAATACGGGATTCTGAAAGCTGGTATCTGGTACGAGTGGGCGCACACCAACCGTCACCAGTTCCCATCGAATCCCCTCCAGAACTGGGCGGATCAGCCGCTCTCCAACTTCAACGAGAAGTTCAATACCAACTCCTACCAGCCCTTTGTGGAGTATGTCTACCACGTCACCAAGCATCTGGATGTCGATGCCGGCGTAAAGTTCTCCTACTTCACCATCGCCACGCAGCAGTTCGCCGACGATGGCAAGACGATCGGCGGACTTGGCACCAACAATCCCAACACCTTCGTTACCAACGGTGGCAGTTACTTCTCCACCCTCCCCTCAGGCAACGCCAACTATCGCATCAAGAAGAACTGGTCGGCCTACTTCCAGGTCGCAAGAGGCACCATTGTTCCTCCCTCCGCCGTCTTCGACTACGCACAGGGCACGACTCCCGGCTCCTTCGTCCCAGTGGCCGTGCTGCCCAAGCAACAACTCAACACCACGTATCAGACCGGCACCGTGCTCAAGCTAAAGCGCGTAACCTTCGACGCGGACTATTACCATATCCATTTTCAGAATGGCTATGTCTGTGCTACTACCAACTCCGAAGGCGACGACCAGTCGTGCTCGCTGCAGCCAAGCTCAGTTAGCGAGGGCGTAGAAGGGCAGAGCAACATCTACCTGGGCTATGGCATCAGCCTGTATCTCAACGCCACGTACGGCAAGGCGTTCTATGTTGGCTCGTTGGCCGCCACGCCAACCGGCGCCAATGCAGCCGCGGCTCCGGTGCTCATCGTTCCCACACCGTCCGGTCAGAATGTCCAGCAGACACCTTCAGACACCGAGGCAGAGGGTCTTACCTACCAGCACAAGGCGTTTGACTTCGGCCTGTTCAATAAGCGCGTCGGCACCTTTTACATCGACAACACCAACAACAGCGAGGATTATCACAATCAATACACGGTCAATCCGTTCACTGTGACCAATCTGTTTCTCAATTACACCATTCGCAGCGGCGGCAGGTTCGATCAGACCAAGATCCGCCTGAGCTTCAACAACCTCTTCAACGAGCACAACGTCACCGGCAACACCATTGCGGGTAACGCCAACGCCGCCACACTGAGCCAGACCGTCAACGGCGTGACGTACACGTATACCGATCCCTTCGCCACGCTTGGCCCTACTCCGTATAACGGTGGGGACAACATCACCATCCTCCCCGGCCGCAGCATCATGGTCGCAATAACCTTCGGCTACAATCCCGGCAAGCGCTAATCCATATGCACGAAAAATCACAGGGCGGAGAGTGCCTCTCCGCCCTGTGATTTTTGCCCCTCGGCCCAGCAGGATTCAGCAGACAGTAAGTACAGGACACCTGGCATCTGCGAGCAGCGCAGGCGTCAGGCCAGTCTGGATAAATTCTAGCCAGAAGGATGCTTTTCTCGCCCCCAGTACGATCAGATCGGCGTTGACCCGCTTGGCCAGATCCAGAATCGCTTCCGACGCCTTCCCGTGTTCGACCACGCACTCCGGCTCGCAGCTACAGTTCGCCGATACGGGGATGAGCGCCCTCAAGGAAGAGAGGAACTTCGCTTCGCCGGGCTCATCCTTCGGCGCCCCATGGTCAGCAACGACATGGCACAGATAGACCTTCGTTCCGGCAGCTCGTCCCAGGGCCAGCGCAAGCTTGACGCCCTTCGCGGCCTGCGCAGAGAAGTCTGTTGCATAGACGATTCTCCGAAATGAGATTGGACCATGCGGAGGCGCCGCAACACGCGGACCCACGGTCAGTACTGGACAGCCCGCCGTTCGGACGACCTCTTCGGCCGTAGAGCCGAGTGCCAGCTTCTTCAATCCGCGTTTGGATGCTGTGCCAAGCACGATCAAATCGGCGAGGGACCTGATTCCCTCGTCCGCAATCGCTCCAGCTCGCTGAAATCCTTCAATGACCTTCCGCGTGACCTTTACGTCGGAGAGGTGGTCCGCCAGCCGTTGCAAGTCCTCTTCGCTGGCGTGCCGGACGGAATCGAGCGCGCACTCGGAAATTGCGTCCAGGGAGGGAAGCGTGACCACCGTCGTCAGTTGCAGGGTGGCCGCATCCTGCAGCGCCAGCCCGACAGCGTAAGCCTGGGCAACCTCGGCGCCTGCAGAAAAATCCGTTGCCAGGAGAATTCGCTCAAATTTGATTTGCGTCTGCAGATCGATCGTTCGCATGTTTCCTCCGCTGGTCTGTATCCGTTGTGAAGCTGTGGTTCGCATTGGTTGTCATCGGAGGTTGCCGAGAGGGCCGGTGCGAAGTGCTGTTCGTGCGCCGGCTAATGATCCGAAAGATGAAGAAGCTGATGCCCACCAGCACCGTTACGAACGCAACCCGGTCGAGGACCAGCAGCTTGCAGGCAAGAGTAAATATTCCGCCCATGGATAAGATCCTCTCCCCGCAAAAACGAGCGCGCGGTCTCCTCGATCACAAGCGAAGGTGATGCGCATCACATGCAGCCCAATTCAAATCGGATGCACTGTCTTTCCACAACCCTAGACTTGACAAACTCTCAGATGAGACAGAATCTAAACTAGCGATGGACGGAGAGACGATCAGGCATCTTCTGGATGCCAGCGGAGTGAAGTTCACCACGCAGCGTCACTGCGTGATGGCCTTCCTCATGGAAAACCCCGGGCATCCCACGGCGGCGGAGATCTTTGACGGCGTCAACCGGCTCGATCCGCGCTCAGCACGTGCCACCGTCTACCGCAATCTGCGCGATCTGGTCGAAGCCGGCCTGGTCCGTGAAGTTGCCGTTGAAGGCCGCTCTGCGCGCTTCGATGTAAAAGGTATGCGCCACCACCACTTCATCTGCGACCGTTGCGGTGAGGTGGAAGACATGGAGTGGTTCAACGTCCCCCAACCCCCTACCAAGCTCCTCGGCGATCGCATGGTTCGCGAGTACGAGGTGATTCTCCGCGGACTTTGCACCAGCTGCGCCGCCGCCCCAACGCATAGCTCCTCAGATTCCGGTTGACCCACTCCGCTGGCCGTACGCCTGCAGATTTAATCGCACGGCAGCCTTAACCCAACGCATTTGGGATCTGATCGAACCTGGATCGGTCCCGACAAATCTTCAGTCCAACGACAACCACACAACCAGCACAGCAGCCATCTGCTTTCCCTAAACGAGACAAAGGAGTTTCCATGTCGGACGAAATGAAGTGCCCAGTGCCACACGGCGCCAACCCTGCAACCGCTACAGAGACAGAGTCGCCCATGCACGGCGCCGTAACGAGCAACTCGCGCAAGATTCTGCGCAACTTTGAGTGGTGGCCCGACCGGCTCGATCTCGCCGTCCTGCACCAGAACACCAAGCTCGCCGATCCCATGGACCCCGACTTCGACTACGCGAAGGAGTTCGCCAGCCTTGATCTGGACGCGGTCATCAAGGATCTCCACGCGCTCATGAACGACTCGCAGCCCTGGTGGCCTGCCGACTACGGCCACTACGGTCCGTTCTTTATCCGCATGGCGTGGCACAGCGCCGGCACCTACCGCACCCACGATGGCCGCGGCGGCGCAGGCATGGGTACGCAGCGTTTCGCTCCGCTCAATAGCTGGCCCGACAACGTTAGCCTCGACAAGGCTCGCCGACTGCTGTGGCCGATCAAGCAGAAGTACGGCAAGAAGATCTCCTGGGCTGATCTGATGATCCTCACCGGCAACGTCGCGCTGGATTCGATGGGCTTCAAGACCTTCGGCTTCGGCGGCGGACGCGTCGATGTCTGGGTGCCGCAGGAAGACATCTTCTGGGGTTCAGAGCACACGTGGCTTGGCAGCGATCGCTACCAGGGCAACCGCGATCTCGACAACCCACTCGCCGCTGTGCAGATGGGGCTGATCTACGTGAACCCGGAAGGCCCTGACGGCAAGCCTGATCCGATCGCATCCGCGCGCGACATCCGCGAGACGTTCGGCCGCATGGCGATGAATGATGAAGAGACGTATGCCCTCATCGCCGGTGGTCACACCTTCGGCAAGGGCCACGGCGCGCACGATCCCAACAAGTTCGTTGGCCCGGAGCCGGAAGGCGCTGCCATCGAGGAGCAGGGTCTTGGCTGGAAGAGCTCCGCGGGCAAGGGTAATGCGGAGGACACCATCTCCAGCGGCCTCGAAGGCGCATGGACAACCAACCCTATCAAGTGGGACAGCGAGTATCTCGACAACCTTTATAACTTCGACTGGGCGTTGAAGAAGGGTCCTGGCGGCGGTTGGCAGTGGTACGCCGTCGCTGAAGGTGAGACCATCCCCGACGCGCACGTCCCCGGCAAGAAGCACCTGCCCATGATGTTCACCTCCGACCTCGCGCTCAAGTTCGATCCCGCCTACGAAAAGATCGGCAAAAATTTCCAGGCGCATCCCGATCAATTCGCCGACGCGTTTGCGCGCGCATGGTTCAAGCTCACCCACCGCGACATGGGCCCGATTGATCGCTACCTCGGCCCGCTAGTTCCCAAGGAGCGCCTCATCTGGCAGGATCCCGTTCCGGCGGCAGAGGGCAACCTCATCGGCGACGCGGAGATTGCCACGCTGAAGGCGAAGATCCTTGCGTCCGGCCTGTCGATCTCGCAGCTTGTCTCGACGGCGTGGGCTGCGGCGGCTTCCTTCCGCGGCTCTGACAGACGTGGAGGAGCTAACGGCGGTCGCATTCGCCTGGAGCCGCAGAAGAACTGGGAGGTCAACCAGCCTCTCGTTCTCGCCAAGGTTCTCAGCACGCTGGAGGGAATTCAGAAGGACTTCAACGCAGGCGGCAAGAAGGTTTCGCTCGCCGACCTCATCGTTCTCGGTGGCACCGCTGCTGTGGAAGCGGCTGCAAAGAAGGCTGGCCACGACGTCAAGGTTCCCTTCACGCCCGGCCGCACCGACGCCACGCAGGAACAGACCGACGTGTCGTCCTTCGTTCCGCTGGAGCAGACGGCAGACGGTTTCCGCAACTATCTGCGCCTCGGACATACCCAACATCCAGAGGCTCTGCTGGTGGACCGTGCGCAGTTGCTCACGCTCACTGCTCCTGAGATGACCGTGTTAGTTGGAGGTCTACGCGTTCTCGGCGCAAACTTCCGCGGCTCGAAGAACGGCGTCTTCACCGACAAAACCGAGACCCTGACCAACGACTTCTTCGTCAACCTGCTGGACATGGCGACGGAGTGGAAGGCATCCACTACAACGGAGGGCGCGTTTGAAGGCATCGATCGCGCAACCGGCGAACTGAAGTGGACAGCCACTCGTGTTGACCTGGTCTTCGGCTCCAACTCGCAACTCCGCGCCGTCGCGGAAGTCTACGCAGCAGGCGACTCGAAGGAGAAGTTCGTGAAGGACTTCGTGAAGGCGTGGACCAAGGTGATGAACCTCGACCGCTTCGACGTGTCTAAGCACTAACCGAGTAGAGAAACGGTGGAGAGCCAACCGCTGACCCTCTTAACCCTCTGGCCTGCGCAAACCTCAACGAGGCTCGCGCGGGCCAGTTTCGTTTTTGAGTGGAAGCAACATTTCCCGGCGTTTACAGCCATGTTTGCGTCGCTCGACTTTATGGCGATAATTAAAACTGATATGTCAAAGCAACAGTTTCAGACCGAAGTCAGCCAGCTCCTCCAGCTCATCGTCCATTCGCTGTATTCGCATCCGGAGATCTTTCTCCGCGAGCTCATTTCCAACTCCTCGGATGCGCTCGACAAGCTGCGCCACCTCGCCCTGACCGACGACAAATACAAGGCGCTCATCGGCAACGGCATCGACGCGCCGCGCATCGACCTCACGCTCGACGAAGAGAAGAAGACCCTCACCCTCTCCGACACCGGCATCGGCATGAGCGAGGAAGACCTCGTCTCGCACCTCGGCACGATCGCCCGTTCCGGTACGAAAAACTTCCTCGCCCAGCTCTCCGGCGACGCGAAGAAAGACTCCAACCTCATCGGTCAATTCGGCGTAGGCTTCTACTCCGTCTTCATGGTCGCCGACAAAGTGGAAGTCTTCTCGCGCAAGGCGGGCGAAGACAAAACGTTCAAGTGGACCTCCGACGGCAAGACCGGCTTCGATATCGAAGAGGCCACCGGCGAGCAAGCCCGCGCCGTCGCCGGCACGACCGTCGTCATTTATTTCAACGAAGAGGGCGCGACCTACGCGAACGCCTGGCGCCTGCAGGAGATCGTCAAGAAATACTCCAACCACATCGCCTTCCCCATCTTCCTCACTTACGACAAGAGCGAGTGGAACGCCGAGAAGAAGGAGTCCATTAAGACGCGCGTCACCGAGCAGGTGAACGCCGCCAGCGCCATGTGGCAGCGCTCCAAGTCTGAGCTCACCGACGAGGACTACAAGGAGTTCTACAAGTCCATCACCGGCGACTGGGAGGATCCGCTCTTCTGGTTCCACACGCGCGCCGAGGGTACGCTCGAGTACACCACCCTCTTCTACATCCCGGCTAAGGCTCCAATGGACCTCTACCAGGCCGAGTACAAGGGCGGCATCAAGCTCTACGTCAAGCGCGTCTTCATCATGGACGACTCGAAGGACCTGCTTCCGCAATACCTCCGCTTCGTGCGCGGCATCATCGACTCCGAAGACCTTCCGCTCAACGTCTCCCGCGAAATCCTTCAGCAAAACAAGATCCTCACCGCCATCAAGACCGCCAGCGTCAAGAAGATCCTCTCCGAGCTGAAGCGCATTGCCGACAGCGACGCCGAAACCGATAAAGCCAAGTACGCCGAGTTCATCGCCCAATACAACCGCCCCCTCAAGGAGGGCGTCTACGGCGACTACGCGAACCGCGAAACTCTCCTCGACCTCGTCCGCTTCAAGTCAACCAAGGTCGACGGCCTCACGTCGCTCGCTGAGGCCAAGGAGCGTATGCAGCCAGAGCAGAAAGCGCTCTACTACATCACCGGCGGCTCCGAGAGTATGCTCCGCAACTCGCCCCTGCTCGAGATCTATAAGAAGAAGGGAATCGAGGTCCTCCTCCTCGACGATGACATCGACGAAATCGTCTTCTCCAACGTCGACAAGTACGGCGACACCGACCTCAAGTCCGTCAACAAGTCCACCCCCGACGAGCTCAACGACGACTCGGCCCCCGAGCAGGCCGCCGAAAAGGCTGAGGCTCTAAAGCCCTTGCTGGAGAAGATCAAGGCCACGCTCGGCGATGCCGTCAAGGAAGTACGCGCCTCCTCCCGACTCGCCGACAGCCCGTCTGTAATCGTGTCGGATGAGGACGAGCCCAGTGCGCGCATGCGCCAGATGATGCGAGCCATGGGCCAGAAAGAAATTCCCGAGCCCGCCCCGACCCTCGAGATCAACCCCGACCACGAGATCGTCAAGAAACTTCTCGCCAATCCCGGTGACGCAAGGGTTGCCGACGCCGCGTGGCTGCTCTTCGATCAAGCCCTCCTGCTCGAGGGCGTGGCTCTCAAGGACCCATCCGCCTTCGTTCAACGGCTCAACCGGGTACTGAATCAATCCATCTGATGAAATAAGAAAAATGGTCGGGACGACTAGATTCGAACTAGCGACCTCACCCACCCCAAGGGTGCGCTCTACCAGGCTGAGCCACGTCCCGACTTGTTACGATTGCCGCTCGCACCTCAAGGGCCAGCAGCTGGGGTACCTTCAGTCTACACCAACTCGACGGGCGCCCATTCGAAGGTGTGCGTCCCGAAACCGGGCTAAGTATGCCTCTGAGTAACCCGAAACCGGGCTAAACACGCTCGAAACGCACCCGAATTCAGCCGATTTACGTCGTTGGCGCGACATATTCCTTGGGCAGTTCGCCGCCGGCTCCAAAGAAAAACTCGTTCATCTGTTCCACTAAAAACTCCTGCGCCTCGCGCGTCCAAGGCTGCAGACGATACTCATTCAACAGCATCTTCTGCCGCTCCACCCACTCGCCCCAGGCCTTTTGGGACACATTCTTATATATCTTCTGGCCAAAGTCGGTATCGAACGGCGGTTCGTCGAGCCCCTCCATCTCAGCCTTATACTTCGTGCAGAACACCATATGCGCCATCGGTAAGCTCCTTTTCCTGCCAAATCCAAGATCTCCAGTTTACCCGACCCGGAGCTTTCTATAATCCTTGCGATGGCCCAAGAATCTCCCGCCGCCGCTCTATCTCCCCAACAACGCATCGACGCGTTGCGCGAGGAGCTCCGCCACCACGAGTATCTGTATTACGTACAGGACGCACCCGAGTGGACCGACGCCCAGTACGACGCACGCATGAATCAGCTTCGCGCTTTGGAAGCTGAGCATCCAGAACTTCTGACTCCGGACTCGCCAACCCAACGTGTAGGGGGTAAGCCAAAGGAAGGATTTGCAAAGGTCGCGCACTCGCGGCCCATGCTCTCGCTCGACAACGCGTACAACGAAGAGGAGCTGCGGGCTTGGGCGGAGCGCGTCGTCGGTGGTCTCGCGTTGGCGGAGAGCGTGGGCTATGTGTGCGAGCTCAAGCTGGATGGACTTTCGCTGGCACTGCAGTATGAGGCCGGCGCACGCGGTGTAGCGACGTTGAAGACTGGTGTCACGCGTGGCGATGGCACCATCGGCGAAGATGTCACCACCAACGTGCGGACCATCCGGAGTGTTCCGCTGCATGTGTCGGCGAAGAAGCTGGAGCAGGCCGGATTGCCCGCGGAGTTCGAGGTCCGCGGTGAGGTGGTGCTGCCGCAGAAGGCATTCGAACGGATGAATGAGGACCGCGTGGCTCAGGGTCTCGCACCGGCGGCGAACCCTCGAAATGCGGCCGCGGGCACAATCCGTACACTCGAGCCGAATATCGTGGCTCAGCGGCGACTGGAACTGTTTGTCTACTTCCTGCTGCGCGGAGCGAGTGCCGGTGAGGCGGCCGGAGAACCACTGCTCGCTTCGCAGAGTGCGGCACTTCAGGCCTTGCGCGATGCTGGCTTTCTCGTAAATCCGCACGCCAAAACTGTCGACTCCATCGACAAGGTATTGAAGTTCATCGCCGAGGCCGACGCCATGCGCGATGGCCTACCCTATGAAATCGATGGCGTAGTGATTAAGGTGGATGCGATCTCCCAGCAGAAGCGGCTTGGTTTTACGGGCAAAGCTCCGCGCTGGGCGATCGCATACAAATTTCCGGCGCGTGCCGGCATCACGAAGCTCGAGGGCGTCCTCTTCCAGGTAGGCCGGACGGGAAAGGTTACGCCTGTTGCGGCATTGGCGCCGGTGTTCATAGGTGGAACGACTGTGACCCGCGCGACGCTGCACAATCCGGATGAGATTGTTCGGCTCGGCGTCAAGATTGGTGATTTTGTGTCGGTCGAGCGCGGTGGTGATGTGATTCCCAAGATTACCGAAGTCGTCTCAGATGCGAAGCATCCGCGTGGCGAGAAGGAAATTGTATTTCTCGTAAACTGTCCGCGCTGCGGTGAAGCTCTCGTGCGCGAGCCAGGCGAAGTCGATTTGCGCTGCGTCAACGTGAGCTGTCCCGCACGACTCGAAGAAGAGCTGCGGCACTTTGCTTCGCGCAGTGTCATGAACATTGAGGGCCTTGGCGATGCCATGGTCGCGCAACTGCTCGGACACACGCTCGAGGAGCAGGCCGAGCACTCCGTGAGCATTGAAGCATCGACGGAGGATGCTGCCGAAGAGCCCACTCGAAAGGCGCTCGTGCGCTCTATCGCCGATTTGTACGACCCAACCAAGGTCAATCGTGAGGCGCTGCTGACCCTGGAACGAGTTGGCGAGAAAACGGCCGATGCGTTGCTCGATCAAATCGAACGCTCGAAGAAGCAGTCGCTGCAGCGGGTGCTTCTCGGGCTCGGGATTCGGCACGTTGGGGAGCGCACGGCGCAGGCGCTGGCCGAAGAATTTGGATCGATCGACGCTCTGATTGCCGCGACCGAAGAAGAGCTGACCCGCGTCAACGACATTGGGCCAAAGGTGGCCGCGACGGTCCGCGAGTTCTTTTCCAACGAGCGCAACCTCGCCCTGGTAGAGCGCCTGCGCGACTACGGCCTGACCTTTACCGCCGAGCGGAAGGTGCGGGGAACCACGCTGAGCGGGCTGACGTTTGTGCTAACCGGCACGCTGCCCACGCTCACGCGCGATGAGGCCAAAGAGCGGATTGAGGCCGCGGGTGGAAAGATTTCGGGATCGGTCAGTAAGAAGACCAGCTATGTGGTGGCGGGCGAAGAGGCGGGATCGAAGCTGGAGAAAGCGCAACAACTCGGCGTTGCCGTGCTCGATGAAGCTGGATTGATGGCCATGCTTGCGGATTAATCGCGAGCCTCGACCATAACTCCACCGGCCATTCAATTTCCGGAACTAAACCGAGGGTTTCGTCGTATCCTGCTCGCAATGCTGCCTGCCAAGCCAACGACCTCGCTGGGCCGTGACGTATTTGTCCTCAGCGCGCTTTCTGCCCTGTTGCTTCTCGCCCATTTTCTTATAGGCAATGGATACGGATTTCATCGTGATGAACTGCAGTTTCTGGATGATGCGCGGCATCTGCAGTGGGGGTTTGTGGCGTATCCGCCGATGACGTCGTTCTTCGGGCGGATGGCGATTGCGCTGTTTGGAATTTCGCCGCAGGTGTTTCGATTGCCGGCGGCGCTGGTGAATGCGGTGTCGCTGGTGCTGGCGGGGTTGATGGCGCGCGAGCTTGGTGGCCGGCGGTCAGCGCAGGTGGTCGCGCTGTTACTGTGCTTTCCGTTGGCCATGACAATTAGTTCGTTGATGCAGTACACCACCTTCGACATGCTGGCGTGGTCGGTGCTGATTCTTTCTACGGCGCATGTGCTGCGGACGGGGGATGAGCGATTCTGGATGGGAGCGGGGCTGGGGGTTGGGCTGGGCGTGCTCTCGAAGTATGCGATTGCGTTTCCGCTGGCGAGCCTGCTGGTGGGGATTGTGCTGTTGCCGTCGCAGCGGCGGCATTTGAAGAGCCGGTGGTTCTGGATGGGAGCGCTGGTGGCGGTGGTGGTTGCGGCGCCTAATTTGATTTGGCTCGCGCGGCACCACTTCATCACGCTGCAAATGGAGCACTATGTCCATGTGCGGGATGTGCGGATCGGTCGAGCCAAGGGGTTCTTTACCGACCAAATCAGGTTCACCATGTTTGGGCTGCCGTTCGCGGTGGGTGGATTGATTGCCTTGCTGCGGAGCCCGCGGTTTCGACTGCTAAGTGCGTTTTATCTTGGACCGCTTGTGCTGCTGGCGCTGGCGAAGGGGCGAGGGTATTACATGCTGCCGGCGTATCCGGTGGTGTATGCGGCGGGAGCGGTGGGGCTGGAGAGTTGGCTGGCGGGGCGGCCGGCTTCCCGGCATGCAAAGGCGGTGCGCGGGGTGGTGTATGTGGCCGTGGTGGTGGCGGTGCTGCTTGAGGTTGGAGCTATGGCGTGGGCCACTCTGCCGATATGGCGGCCGGGATCGGCGGCGTGGAACTGGCAGATGAAGAACAACTCCGATCTGGCGAATGAGGTTGGCTGGCCGGAGTTGGTGGCGGAGGTTGCGGCGGCGCGGGATGGGTTGCCGGCGGCTGAGCGTGGGAACTATGCGGTGCTAGGGGAGAACTATGGAGCGGCGGGGGCGGTCGCGCTGTACGGGCCAAAGTATGGGCTGCCGGTGCCGATTGCTACCGTGAATGATTTTTATGATCGCGGGTGGGGGTCGTTCGAGCCGGAGACGTTGATTATTGTGGGCGGGCGGCTGGAGGAGGAGAGCCACTTCTTCGAGAGCTGCTCGGTGGTGGGGATGGTTCATCTGCCGTATGACGTGCAGAATGAGGAGTCGGTGGATCATCCGCAGATTCTGGTTTGTCATCATCTGAAGGAGCCGTGGCCGGTGGTATGGGGAAGGTCGCGAGACTTCGGCTGAGTCCTTCGCGGACGGCGAATTGCTTCGCGCGGTGTTACAAAGACGGGGTGCGGCTTTGCCTGTTGGTCAAGGCTAGCCAAAGGAGCGCTGTGGCTAGATAGGCTGCGTAGAGGTAAGGGAAGTAACGCAGGGGCGCCGGCGGAACGGGATAGAAGTTGCTGGCCATCGCCAGCAGCATCGCCAGCGTGGCGGCGCTAGTTAATAGGATGTAGCCAAAACTTAGCCGCCGGGAATGTCGAAGGTGGAACGCGAGGGCTACTGCTACCAGCCCATAAGCCGTGAGGAAGCCATATACGGCTAGCGTGCCCATCCACCCGTAGATGTCCGCACCGCCGGTTCCGTGCAGAGCGAGACCGGCAGTCGGAAGGAAAGCGAGGACGGCAGCGAGGATACTCGCTTCGCCGGGGGTTTCGTGTGTGGTGTTGGTGTGGGTGAGGCGCTGGGGTGCGAGGCCGTGATGGGCCATGAGAAGCAGGACTCGGGATGCTGCGATGACGCAGGCGAGCGTGGCCGCAAACATGCTGATGAGGACGCCGATGTCGATGATGGGGCCGAGGAAGGGAATGCCTGCCTGGGCGCTGAGATAGCGGAAGGGGTTGGAGCTGTCTCCGAGGGCGATAGCGGAATTGCGGAAGCCGAGGACTTCTCCATAGCCGGCCACGACGAAGAAGACTCCGGCGAGGAGTGCGGATTGGATGACGGCTCGGGGGATGGAGCGGAGAGGGTTACGGGCTTCCGAGCCAAGCGTTGTGGCAGATTCGAATCCAACAAAGCTGAAGATGGCGAGCATTACGCCCAGCCCAATGCCGCGCGGACTCATGCTGGCCAGGTGGAGCTGAGGGTGGTCGAAGTGGAAGCCTTGGCGGAGGAGGAGGGTGGCGGTGACGATCGCGATGAGGGTGACGGAGATGCCCTCTATATAGAGCATGAGGCGCGCCGAGACTTTGACGTCGTGATAAGCGACGAAGCCGGCGACGGCCGCAGCCACGGAGACCAGCACCAGCGCAGGGATGTGCGGGAAACCGAAGCGGGCGTGAAGCGGGTCGAGGAAGATGTAGGCGAAGGCGACGAAGCCACCGATGACTGCCGAGGCGGTGGTGATGTACGCGAAGAACAGTGCGAGCGCCGTGATGGAGGAGAAGATGGGCGGCAGTGACCTGCGCGTGTAGCTGTAAAGCGAGCCGGGGGAAGAGGACTCACGCGCAAACGCTGCGATGCACAGCCCGACCAGCACCATCAGGCCCATGGCGATGAGATAGGCGATCGCCGTACCCTGGCCGGCGAGTACGAAGACGAGCGGGATGGTGAGTTGCGGGGAGGTGCTGGGAGCGATGGTGGAGATGGATTGGGCGAGGGTCTCGATGGGCGAGAGAGCGTTGTGGCGGAGCCCGAAGGATTCGGCTGCGGCCAACTTGGCGCCGTCGTACGAGGGGTGGTCGGGTGCGGTCGCGTCGGAAGGCATCATCACCTCGTTGAAGAGTAGAAGTGCAGGGATGCTCTTGCCGGACAAGCGGTTGGGAAGAGCTGCAACTTAAGGGTGTTGCAGCTATGGTAGCTGATGGCGGCTGGAAGACCAGCCGCCGGTGGGGTTACGCTTAGAAGACGAGGCTTCGAGCGCTGATGGAAGGGCGCACCAGCTTCCAGGCTTCGACGAGGAAGTCTATTAGCGTGATGAGCAGGACGACGCGGAAGCCGAAACCGATCCAGTGATTGACGTTCGCGAGCATGGTTAGGTTGGCGGACGGGCCGGTCGCAACGAAATAGGTTTTCATGGTGACGAGATAGGCGGTCGTCGCGATTCCGAAGAGCTTCGTGACGAGATCGAGGACAGCCTGCCCTCGGTCGTAGCTGGTGTTGAGCGCGACGATTTTGGTGATGAGCTGGAAGGCAAGAAGGACGAGGAGAAGGACGTAGAACGTTTGCCAGGCCGGCGCGAGCGTCACAGGAAATGCGCGCAAGGCGATCTCTCCGGGCCCAAGGATGAGGAACGGATGGCCAGGGATGGCGAGGACGTAAAGGATCCAGAGGCAGTGGAAGATGAGGTCGAAGATGCGGCTGGCGCGGGATTTGCCCTTGATTTGGGGTTTGATGGCCGGGAGCTTGGTGGGATCCCAGGAGGCGCAGAAGGGTTTGGCGTTGTTGCTGGTGTAGACGTACTCTGCGATGACGAAGGCGACGGTGATCCAGGCAGCGAAGATAAGCAGGTCGGGGATCAGCTGGCCAAGGGCGCGAAGGATTCCGGCGATGAGTTCGGGCATCGTGTGGACGAAGAGGATGTTTGCGCAATTGGCGAGAAAGATGAGGATGAGCGCGAACGGCGCAGCTTTTCGCAGCGTCATAAGGTAGTAGGGGAAGATCGCCGGCCCGATAAGGTATTGCTGCGGAAGATAGCGTGCGGCGACGACGATGGGCCGACCGTGGTCTCTTAGGACACCCGCAACTTCGGCATCCGTCAGCGGGCGGTTCAACTCTTCCGCGCGGTCGTCCATCTGAGCCTGGAGGTTAGCGCGGAGTTCGGCGAGGACGTCGTCGCGGGAGGCGGCCGGGAGGTGATCGCCGATGGCCTGGAGGTAGCGGGCTAAGAGGTCGGAGGTGGGGTTCATGGGATTAACCTTTGATCAGAGTGCTGGAGGATGTTATTGACGGAGTCGTTGATGCCATTCCACTCGGCAAGAAGCTGGACGAGGATGGTTTCGCCTTCGGGGGAGAGCTTGTAGAAGCGCTTGTTGCGCTTGTCCTCCTCGCGCCACTGGCTGGTCAGGAGCTGCTGGGTTTCCAGGCGGCGGAGTAGGGGGTAGAGGGTGCTTTCTTCGATCGCCAGACCCTGGTCGGCGAGGGCTTTGCGGAGTGTGTAACCGTAGTGCTCGACCCTCAATTGCGCCAGAACAGCAACGATCAGGCAGCCGCGGCGCAGTTCGAGGCGAAGGGAATCGAAGATCTGGGGCTCAACCAACGGATTTGAAGTGGTATCCATACTGTATGTCAACTACTGTATGATGCACAGTGTGTGATGTCAAGTAGTAATTTTAACCCGCAAATTCTGACGGTTCCTGTCATGCTCTCGGGAATCAATCTCCGCACGATTCATCGTCTTTTATTCGCTGGGGTTGGCTGGATGCGCTAACCTGAACGCGGACGCGGGTGGGTTGACGCGGACTGGAGCAAATGTGAGTCAGGTAGTCTTCGTCCTGGAAGATGATTCGGACATCCGGCGGCTGGTGCAGTATCAGCTGGAGGGCGCGGGATACGTGGTGCGAGCGTATCCGGCAGTGGGATCGATTGTGCAGGATGCGGAGCGGCAGCGGCCGGCGCTGTTTCTGCTGGATATCATGGTGCCGGGCGGCGACGGGCTCGACCTCTGCCGACGGCTGCGGCTGAACCCCACGCTTGCCAGCGTGCCCATCATCTTCTTGACCGCGCGTGCGGGCGAGAACGATCGCGTTCACGGTCTCGAGCTGGGCGCGGACGACTACATCACCAAGCCGTTTGCCATGCGCGAGCTGTTGGCGCGGGTGAAAGCCGTTCTGCGGAGGTTCGAGCGACCTACCGAGACTCAAGGTGCTTCCTCTGTCTTGAATATCGACACCCTTGAGATTGACGGAAACTCCATGCAGCTTCGCGTGAATAACGAGCTGGTGACCACCACGGCGACCGAGTTTCGCCTGCTGGATTATCTTGCCCGGCATCCGGGACGGGTATTCAGCCGCGACCATCTGCTGGATGCGGTATGGGGCGATGCCCGGTTTGTGACGCCGCGAAGTGTGGACGTCTATGTGCGGCGAATTCGGGAGAAGATTGAGGTTGATCCTGAGACGCCGCGTTTCCTGAAGACGATGCGCGGAGCTGGCTACCGGTTTGATCTTCCCAAGGCGAAGGAAGCTTCGATCGGGAGTGCGGTGGGCGCGGCAACCGAGTAGTCTGCTCGCATGGGATCGTGGCTGCGAAAGAGCTTGTACCTGGCGCTGTTTTGGCGCATCGCGGTGGGCATCGGGGTGATGGCAGCGGCTACGCTGCTGTTTCCGCGCTGGTGGCTGGTGATTGGCACCGGCTTCCTCGTGGCGCTATGGATCGCTGCATGGGGTACCAGTGTTGTCACCACGGCTATCGAGATCATTGAGCCTGCCGCAGCGTCGGTAGCTGGCCGGGATTCGCGCTGGCCAGACGCTCCGTTTCGCCAGATGGAGCCGCTGATGCACGCGCTGCATCTGTCCGCGGCCGAGGTCGTTCGACAACTCGAGGCCAGCTCCGAGAGCCGGCGAAAGCTAGAAGCGCTACTCGATTCCATGCAGGACGCCGTGACCAGCGTCGACGGAGCAGGCCGCATCGTGTGGGCGAACGTGCCCATGCAGAAGTTGGTCGCCGAGTCTTCGGGAAGTGTGCGCGCGGGGCACTCCCTGGTGCAGACGATTCGTTCCCCCGAGATCCTTGAGTGCGTCCAGGAGGCGCTCGAGAAGCGCGAGTATGTCGAGATGCGGCCCGTATCTATGCCCATGGGCAGAATCTTTGCAGTCAGTGCTGCGCCCATGCCTGAGGGTGGCGCGGTCGTGGTGATGCAGGACATCACCCACGTGGAGCAAGTGGAACGCACCCAGAGAGAGTTTGTCGCGAATGTCTCGCATGAGTTGCGGACGCCACTGACGTCCATCTCGGGGTATGTCGAGACACTGCTTGAGGATGAACGGACGGGCCTCTTCTTCACGCCGCAGGTAAGAGAATTTCTGGAGGCCATCTATAAGAGTGCGAAACGGATGGGCCGGCTGACCGATGATCTGCTGGCGATGGCGCGGGTGGACTCCGGCGAGCAGAAGTTGCGACCGCAACCGGTGGAGGTGGGCATCCTGATCCAAGAGGCGGAGGACGCCGTGGCGGCGCTTGCGCGCGAGAAGCATGGAGTGCTGGAGATTGGCGAGTTCCCGAGCGTGGAAGTGATCGCGGACCTTGATGCCATCGTCCAGGTGCTCAGCAACCTGATCGAGAATGCGCTGAACTACGGTGTCACTCCCGCCAGCGCGACCCAGGGGCTGCCGGGCCAATCATCAGATGGAGCTCTGGTGGTGTTGAGTGCGGCCATCCTGGACGGGTCGCAGGACGTAAGGTTCTGCGTCGAAGATTTCGGTGCGGGAATCGCCTCGGAACATTTGAGCCGTCTGTTCGAGCGGTTCTACCGGGTGGATAAAACGCGCTCGCGAGAGTCTGGTGGCACGGGCCTCGGTCTCTCGATTGCGAAGCATATTGTGGAGTCGCATAAGGGCCGCATGTGGGTCGAGAGCGAGCTCGGCCGAGGCAGCCGCTTTTGTTTTACGCTTCCACTCATGGTCTATCCAGTGCCGGTGTTAGAGGCCTAATCCGCCGCATTTGCACGGCCAGCGCGGCACCGAAGTGGAAAACGTCGGCCACTTTAGAGCCTATTCATCTTCTATTCATGCTTCGTTTCCTGTTCATTCATACAGGGTTGCGAGGATCAACTCACGGACAAATCTGGCAAGGTAGTTCACGAATCCCTGAGAGAGTTCGCGCGCCTTAGCCACCGTCCCTGAGGAATGATGAAACGATATAACGTATTGAGTGCTGCGCTGGTCGCAATGACGCTGTTGACGACCCAGCTTCCGATGAGTGCCCAGACGACAAACAGTACCTCTAAGCCCAAGACGGCGAAGCAGGCCAAGCCGCGCAAGGAGACCCCGGCAGAGATTCAGCTGCGCGAGATGAGGGAAGCTTTGAAGGCGCAGCAGGACGAGATTGACGCACTGAAAGCGCAGATCTCATCCAAGAGCAGCGACGCGACCGCCGCCCAGCAGACCGCAGCCGACGCGCAGTCACAGGCTGCCGCGGCAGCCGCTTCTGCAGCGCAGGCACAGGCCGCGGCAACTGCAGCTGCTACCAAAGCCGACGCGGCTTCGAGCAGCGTGACGGAGCTTCAGACGACGACCACCACCCTCAACGACAACGTGATCGCCAACCAGCGGAAGGTGGAGGATGAAATCAATTCGCCCGCGACCCTGCACTACAAGGGCGTGAACATCACTCCTGGTGGCTACGCGGCATTTGAAGGTGTGTGGCGCCAGCACTCGGTGAACTCCGACATCAACACCCCGTTCAATAGCATTCCTTTCCCAAGCGCGAATGAAGGGCATGTGAGCGAGTTGAACTTCTCCGGCCGTCAAAGCCGTTTGTCCGTACTGGTGACGGGCGATGCGGGCAGCTACAAACTGACTGGCTACTGGGAAATGGACTGGCTAGGAACAGGCACGTCATCGAACAACAACCAGAGCAACAGCTATGTACTGCGTCAGCGGCAGATTTGGGGCAGGGGTGAGACAGCAGGCGGCTTCTCTGTAACCGGCGGTCAGATGTGGTCGCTCGTAACGGAAGATGCGAAGGGCGACGATCCGCGGACTGAGATTCAGCCGCTGACCGTCGATCCTCAATACCTCGTGGGCTATACCTGGACGCGTCAGCCGGGCATCCGTGTTGAGCAGCGCTTCGGTACCTACACCGGCGGAGCCGTTACCATTGCGGCGTCAGCCGAGCAGGCGCAGATCACCAGCTTTACCGCTTCAGGATCGATTCCGACGTCCTTCTTCTTCGGTGGCATCGGCCAGAACGGCGGTCTCTACAACGCAGCGGGCAACGTCACTGCTGGCAATACGGCAGGCACGGGAGCCATCAGCACCTACGCCAATAACGTCGCTCCTGACGTGATCGTGAAAGCTGCCTTCGATGAGCCCTGGATGCACTTTGAAGTAGGCGGCATTGGACGCTTCCTGCGCAACGAGTTATTCCCAGTCTTGACCGTAGCCGGAACGGCATCCACTCCGATCTATACCTATGGAACAACCCTCGAGACCAATACCGCTAAAGCTGGCGGCATATTCGGAAGCCTTCGTGTGAAGCCGATGCCCCTGTTTGAGGTTGCGGTACAAGCAATGGCGGGCACCGGCGTGGGACGTTATGGTTCCTCGCAGCTCGCCGACGCTACCTTGAAGCCGAATGAGACCCTCGAGCCTATCCGCAACTACCACGGCTTGTTCAGCCTCGTCCTCCACCCGAGCAAGAACTGGGACTTCTTCACCTACTACGGTGGTGAGTACGCCCAGCGCACGGTATACGACATTGTCACGCCGACTGGAAATGCTCTGATCGGTTATGGTCCGCGCAACCTCAGCGACACCGGTTGCTACAACCTGCCAGCATTAAGCGGCAACAGCAGCGGTACAGCTGGCTCCATCTCGGCCTCGAGTTGCGCTTCCCCGACCCGCTACATTCAGGAAGCCATGGGTGGGTTCATCTGGCGCGCCGTCAACAGTCCGAAGTATGGTCGCCTGCAGTATGAGGCCACCTATAGCTACATCCAGCGTAACCTCTGGTCCGGTAACAATATTCCGGCCACAGGCCCCATCACCAGCCCGTCCGGTGCTCGCGCTACGGAGCCGATGATCCACATCAGCATGCGTTATTTCATCCCCTAGGGTGATGGCTCGTAACATCTGCCATTTCCTGCAGATGGGCGAAGGAGCGTGGCGTAGCATCAAATAACGTCGCGTTCACGCTCGCCGATTCTCGTAGGATTTTGAGTGGAGCTATTCGTGACTGGCCCTTCCTGAACGGAAGGGCCAGTTACCGACATAAGCAAACATTACAGCCGCGGTAGGGACTAACTGCTCGCTTGCGGCTCAGGAGACATCATGAAGACAAAACTTTTATCCCTGGTTGCGATCGCGGCGATGACGGCAAGCGTCATGCCCGCCGTAGCGCAGCATCTTACGGGAGCAGGTGGAACGTTCCCCAACCCTATCTATCAGCGTTGGTTCACCGAGTACAGCAAGGCGCATCCCGGCGTGCAGATCAACTACCAGTCAGTAGGGTCCGGCGCTGGCATTCGGCAGATCTCGCAGGGCATTGTGGACTTCGGCGCATCGGACGGACCGATGACCGACAAGCAACTCTCAGACTCGAAGCAGAAGCTGCTGCATATTCCGACGGTGCTGGGCGCCGTGGTGCCGGCCTATAACCTGCCGGGCCTCAGCGCGGAACTGAAGTTCTCCGGCGACGTGATTGCCGATATCTACCTGGGCAAGATCACCAAGTGGAACGACCCTCGCATCGCGAAGGATAATCCGGGCGTCAATCTGCCGAACCATCCGATTCTTCCCGTCTATCGTTCGGACGGATCAGGCACCAACTACATCTTCACGGACTACCTTAGCAAGGTCAGCCCCGACTTCAAGCAGAAGATCGGCTCTGCGACGTCGGTGCAGTGGCCCGGTGGTGTGGGTCAGAAGGGCAATGAGGGCGTGGCAGGAATGATCCGCAACAGCCCGTTCTCGTTTGGGTACGTTGAGTTGATCTACGCGGAGCAGAACAAAATGCTGTTTGGCGTCGTCAAGAATTCGAGTGGGAAATGGATTAAGGCCTCGACGGATTCGGTGAGCGCGGCAGCAGCAGGAGCAGCGAAGGCCATGCCCGCTGACTACCGCGTGTCGATCACGAATGCCGCCGGAACGGACGCCTATCCCATCTCATCCTTTACCTGGCTACTCATTCCGGACCCCTCCAAGGACTCGGCCAAGGGCAAGGTGCTGCATGACTTCCTGCAGTGGATGCTGGATCACGGTGAGGCCGAGGCTTCGAGCATGACCTACGCTCCGCTGCCGCCGGCAGTGATCAAGATGGTGCGCAAGACCATCGCAACCGTTCACTAAACCCCGAAAAAGGGGGACCTGCCTGTAGCGCCGGTTCCCCTTTATTTTCTTGCTGTTCGACGTTTTGGCAACGCTGGGCTGGCCGCCGAGATTCACGGTCCATTCACATTCCTTTCATAAAGTGATAGGGGAGCCTGCGAGCAGCCCATGAATGAGCCAAAGATCATACCGTTGCCCCCCGCGCCCGAGGAGCTCCCTTCGGCGCCACACAGGATCACACCCCCTCCTATGATCAAGACCATGATTCCGCAGACGGAGATGGGCTCGCCCGTCGCGATGGCCCCAGTGACGCCGTCAGCGGTCCGCATGTTCTTGCAGGCAAAGAGTTCAGGCCGGATGGCCGATGGAGCCTTCGCATCCCTGATGGTGGTTTGCGCGCTGAGTATCTTCGCGATCGTGATCCTGATCGTCTCCGTCCTGGTCTCGCACTCGCAGCTATCCATCAAGGCGTTCGGTTGGCATTTCTTTTCGACCCGGACATGGGATCCGGTTTCGGGCGACTTTGGCGCACTGCCATTCATCTATGGAACGGTGGTGTCCTCGATGCTGGCTGTTTGCATGGCAGTGCCGCTAGCCCTGGCTACGTCCATCTTTCTGTTGGATATCTGCCCGAAATTTCTGCGGGCGCCCATCTCCTTTCTCACCGAGTTGCTGGCAGCGATTCCAAGCGTTGTGTACGGTCTCTGGGGCGTCTTTGTACTGGTGCCCATCATTCGTGACCAGGCTGGCCCGGTGCTGGAGAAATACTTGGGTTGGACGGGTCTCTTTGTCGAGCCAAACTTTGGGGTGAACATGTTTTCGGCCAGCGTGATCCTGGCCATCATGATCTTCCCGGTCATTAGTTCCATCAGCCGCGATGTCATGCGCGCAGTGCCCGTCCACCAACGCGAGGCAGTTCTCGCGCTCGGCGCTACGCGATGGGAGATGCTGCGCATCGGCGTTTTGCGCAACGCACGGATGGGAATTATCGGGTCTGTGATTCTTGGGCTCGGCCGCGCTCTGGGCGAAACGATTGCTGTGACCATGGTCATCGGCAACCACGCCGCCATCATGAAAAACTTGTTCGCGCCCGGCTATACGCTTGCCAGCGTCATCGCGAATGAATTCAGCGAGGCAACTGGTGATCTCTATCTCAGCGCGCTCATTGAGATCGGGCTCGCTCTGTTTCTCGTGACCATCATCGTGAACGCTATTGCGCGCCTTCTGGTGTGGGCGGTTGTGCGTGACAACGCAGGGAGTGCGCACTGATGGACGCCTTGCCTCTACGCTCTCGCGGAGTTTCAAACTTCGTTGCCTTGCGGCGCAACCTTACCAACCACGTCGTCACAGGCATGGCAATCATCAGCACGATTCTTGTCCTGGTGCCGCTCGTCGCGATCTTTGGATACCTGCTCTACAAGGGTGCGAGCTCTCTTAATCTCGCATTCTTCACCCATGTCCCCGTGCCAGTTGGCGAGTCAGGCGGCGGCATGGCCAACGCGATCGTCGGCTCGGGGGTGATCCTCGGGCTGGCAAGCCTGCTTGGAATTCCCGTAGGAATCGGCGCGGGCGTCTATCTTGCGGAATACGCACGAGGCACGTGGCTTGGTGCGGCGGTGCGGTTCACAGCCGATGTGCTCAACGGTGTTCCGTCCATCGTGATGGGCTTGGCCGCTTATGCTTTGATCGTCGCCAGGCAACAGCATTTTTCCGGTATGGCCGGAAGCGTCGCGCTGGCCATCATGATGGTGCCAACCGTGACGCGAACCACCGAAGAGATGCTCGCCACTGTGCCGAAATCAGTGCGCGAGGCCGCCCTGGGCCTGGGCATTCCCAAATGGCGCACCGTGCTTTCGGTCAGCTTGCGCACCGCATCGCCGGGCATCATCACCGGCTGCATGCTGGCCTTTGCACGTGTCGCCGGAGAGACGGCGCCGCTGCTGTTCACGGCCTTCGGAAACCAATTTTGGAGCTTTGATTTGAATCAGCCCATCGCAGCGTTGCCGCTGCAGATTTATGTCTATGCGTTGTCGCCCTATGACGAATGGCACCGCCTTGCATGGGCTGGAGCTCTTGTATTGATTGTGCTGATTATGGCTTCGGTGACGCTGGTACGTATCTTCGCGAACCGCGGCGTGCTCAAGGGAGGAAATTAGTGGGAGTCGACATTCGCGTCGAGAATTTGAACGCATGGTATGGACCGGTGCACACGCTTCACGACGTGAGCCTGCATATTCCGGCAAACCACGCGACGGCGCTGATCGGGCCCTCGGGCTGCGGTAAATCAACGTTTGTCCGCTGTCTGAACCGCATGCACGAAACCAGCCCCGGAGCACGCGCGGACGGCACCGTCCTCATGGGCGATCTCGATATCTACAAGGACGCGACGCCAGTCGAAATCCGGCGGCGCGTCGGCATGGTTTTCCAGCGCCCAAATCCGTTTCCCACCATGTCGATCTACGATAACGTCGCGAGCGGCCTCAAGCTCAACGGCTTTCGCAAGAAGCGCATTCTGGATGAGGTGGTGGAACGCTCGCTCAAGCAGGCCGCCTTGTGGGACGAGGTTAAGGACGACCTCAAGAAGAAGTCCGGCGCCAGCATCTCCGGCGGCCAGCAACAGCGCCTGTGCATCGCGCGCGCCCTTGCAGTCGATCCTGAAGTGCTCTTAATGGACGAGCCGGCGAGTGCGCTCGACCCAGTTTCCACAGCCAAAATCGAGGATCTGATTTTCAAATTGAAGAGCCAGTACACAATCGTGATCGTGACGCATAATATGCAACAAGCAGCTCGTGTAGCCGAGAACACCGGGTTCTTCCTCATGGGCAAATTGGTCGAGTTCGCTCCGACCACCAAGATCTTCACGAACCCCTCGGATAAACGCACCGAGGACTACATCACAGGGAGGTTCGGATGATACGGATTAAATTCCAGCAGAGTCTGGACGAGTTAAAAGAACGCCTCCTGGTCATGGCTGGGCTTGTCGAGCAGGCCATTCAGCGAGCGACCGAGGCCTACACCTCGCGTGACGAGAGCTTGTGTGAGTTGGTCAAGATGTCCGAGCCGGCCATCAACCGCATGGAGCGCGAGATCGATCAGCTCGCCCTCGATCTCCTCGCCATGGAGCAGCCGATGGCCGTGGACCTTCGCTTTATTCTCTCGGTCATCCGCATCAACGTTGACCTCGAACGTATGGGCGACCAGGCAGTGAACATCGCCGGTCGCGTCCTGGACCTGGGCAAGCAGGCGAATGTCGATCTGCCCGTAGATATTCCTCGGCTGGCGCTGCTGTCGGCGGCCATGGTGCGTAAGGCGCTGCAGGCCTTCATCGAAGGCGATGCCGAAATGGCGCAGTCCGTGCTGATGCTCGACGACCAGGTCGACGACATGAATCGGGATGCTTTCCGAGCCCTTGGCGATCTCATCAAGGAAAAGCCCGAGCTTGCGCCGCAGGCGTTGAATGCGCTGATCATCTCACGCAACCTGGAACGCGTCGGCGACCACGCAACCAATATCGCCGAGGACGTGATTTTCTGGGTACGCGGCAGGGACGTGCGCCATCACAGCCTGCCCGATGACGGCGACTAAACGGCCTCTAACGAAAATCCTTATCAAGCCCGGAGATGCTCTCCGGGCTTTTGTTTAGGGCATCGGCGTCGTGCTCATTGCCCGGCGCCGTACTCTTTGATTGCATGCACATACGCAGCGCTTTTGCCCGATTCAAACTGAAAGTTGGTCGTCGAGCCAGCTTCCGGTATATAAAGCGATATGCGACTTTCAACCTTTGTCTCGGCCTGTTTGGCCGCCGCTGTGCTTTCTCTTTGCTTCTCCGCATCCGCTCAAGTTGCGAACACCGAGTACGCGCGTGACCCAAACCAGCCAGTAGACCAGCAGTACACAAAGAAGATTCTGGAATACACCACGGATCCGTCGTTCATATCGCCTCTCGTCAATTATCTGCCCGCCTCCACGACCGTCCCGACGCCTGAAAAGATTCTGGGCGATGTATCCGGCGCCCCGAACATGCTTCCGTATGCCGAAGACGTGTACAAATACTTCCGGCTGCTGGCAGCAAGCACTCCGCGCGTGCAGGTGGTCACCATCGGCCACAGCGAAGAGGGTCGCGAGATGATCGCCGTGGCCATCGCCGATGAGAGTCTGCTCAAGGGTCAAAAGGAAAATAACGAGCGCCTCGCAAAACTCTCCGACCCGCGCACCATCGGCTTGGATGACGCCAAGGCCGCGCCGCTGATTGACGCCTCGTATCCCGTCTACTACATCACCGGCACCATCCACTCCACGGAGACGGGTGCGCCGACGGCGTTGATGGAGATGGCCTATCGCTTAGCTGTCGATAATTCGCCGTACATCAAATACATCCGCTCGCACATGATCGTTCTGATTACACCCGTGGTGGAAGTCGATGGTCGCGATCGCATGGTCGACATCTACAAGTGGCACCGCGCGCACCCAACCGAAGACTGGCCCCGCTTAGTCTATTGGGGACACTATGTCGCCCACGACAACAACCGTGATGCCATGGGCATGACGCTCAACCTCACCAACAACGTGCTCAACACCTACGTCGATTGGCATGCGCAGGTGCTGCACGATTTGCACGAGTCCGTACCGTTTCTCTACGACAACACAGTAGGCGATGGCCCCTACAACGCGTGGATCGATCCAGTGCTCGCCAACGAGTGGGCCGAGCTCGGCTGGAACAATGTAGCGCAGATGCAGAACTTCGGCATGCCCGGCGTCTTTACGCATGGTGACTTCGATACATGGAGCCCGGGCTACTTGATGTTCCTCGCGGGTCTGCACAACGGGATCAGCCGTTTGTACGAGACGTTCGGCAATGGTGGCGCTGACACCGAGAAACGCATCCTCTCGCCCGAGGAATATTCGCGCACCTGGTATCGGCAGAATCCCGCGTTCCCGGTGGTCACCTGGTCGCAGCGCGACAACAATAACTACGAAGAGAGTGCTCTGCTCTCGACACTCTCCTACTTCTCGAAGAACACGCACCACTTCCTGGTGAACTACTACGAGAAGAGCAAGCGCTCAATCCTGAAGCCCACAGTCGAGGGGCCTGCGGCCTACGTGCTCTCCACAAGCCCGGCTGAACTGAATCGTCAGGTGCAGTTGCTCGAGGTACTCAAGAAGCAGCATGTAGAAGTAAGCCAGCTGACCGACGCCGTCACCGCCAGCGTGCCTCCCGCTAAGCGCGGCGATAAGCCTACGCAACAAACATTCCCTGCGGGCAGCTTCGTGGTCCGGATGGATCAACCCTATTCCAGGATTGCCGACGCGCTCCTGGACAAGCAGTATTGGGCTCCGGATGACCCGCAAAAGCATCCCTACGATGACACCGGATGGAGCTTCACTGAACTGTTCAATCTGAAGGTGGCCCGGCTAACCGACCCCGCGATCCTTGCCGCGAAGATGACGAGTGTCGATGATCCGCAAAGCCTGTCAGGGAAACAGACAGGCACCGGTTCGGTTGCGATCGTTGCGAACACGGGTCAAAGCTCACTGCTGGCGCTCGTGTACAAGTTGAAAGATGCACATATCGCAGTCGCGGAAAAAGCCTTCGATGCAGCGGGAAATAAATACGGCGCAGGCTCACTATTGATCAGCGATGTATCGGACGCAACGCTGGCGCCAGTGTTGAAGGAGCTGTCGCTTGATGCAACCCGAGTGGCATCTGCACCCGATGTGGCCACGCATCCAGTCAAGGCGCCGCGGATCGCGTTCATGCACACTTGGCAGGCAACGCAGACCGAAGGCTGGTGGCGCTACGAGTTCGACCATGCAGGCGTCCCCTACAAATACATCAGCACCCAGACGGCGGCCGCCGAAGCCGATCTCCGCAGCAAGTACGACGTGATCGTCTTCGCACCGGTGGGCTACTCGACGACGCAATCGATCATCAATGGCACCCCGAGATATGGGAACGCTACGCCGTGGCAGACAACCGATCTGACTCCGAACCTGGGGCGCTTCGATGACTCCACACCGGATACTCGCCCAGGCCTTGGGCTTGACGGCTTAGCGCACCTCCGCACGTTCGTCCAACAGGGAGGTCTGCTGATCACGTCGGAGGACACTTCCGAGTTCGCGATCGACAGCGGTCTCGCTCCAGGCGTTTCCGTCGTGAAAGGCGATGCGCGCGTCGTTGGCACGGTTCTGGACTCCATTTTTGTGACACCCGATCATCCGATTGCCTGGGGCTATGGCGCGTCGGTTCCCGTGATCAGCGCGAATGGCATGGCCTTCAACGTTAGCAATGTGGAAGGCGGGAGAGGCGCCGGCCGCACGCTCATGGATCCTTATGCGCAGCGGCCCACAGGGCGTGGAACCCTCGAAGACAGCGATGCGGTCCAAGGACGAAAGGACGTCGATCCTGAGCCCTTGGTGAAGCAGAAGCCATGGGAGGCGAAGACGCTCAACGAAGAGCAACGGCGCAACAATCCCTCGGTCATTCCGGCGGCCCTGCGCCCAGATGTCATTCTGCGATTTGCGGATGGGAAGGCTATGTTGCTCTCAGGGCTGCTGGCTAATCCAACCTCCATCGCCGAACACGCCATCGTCGTGGATGCGCATCTTGGAGACGGCAATGTGCTGCTGTTTGCAAATAATCCTGTGTACCGCGGCGAAACCGTTGGGAGTTACCCGCTGGTCTTCAACGCAATCCTGAATTTCGATCACCTCGGACATCCTGCAAAGCCGTAGATCTACAGAGACTGCTTGCACTTACAGGCGGCGTTCACAGAGAAGTGGATTCATCAGGCTGCCTGTAAGTGGTACAGAATCGCCGTGCAGCGCCGCTTTCGCGTTTCGTTGGAGATCCTGAGACGCGCAATTCTGCATTTCCATCACCATCCTGTCCGCTTGCTTTTGAGGTCACCTTGCTGTAATACATTACTTATCCACGAATTGCAGATACGTAAACCTGTTTGATTGTTGGGCAACCAGACTAAAGCAAATCCCTATCCTTTTTTCCCTTTTTGGGGGCTGGTCAAGCTGTTATCTCTCTGGAGGAAGCTTTTGATGAGACGCATCAGTGTATCTGTACTCGCTCTTTTCCTTTCCCTTTCCACTGCAGCGAGCTTTGCACAACATGCTACGACTTCACTGCGCGGTGTGGTGACGGACCCAAGCGGCGCTGTTGTAAGTGGCGCGACTATCACGCTGGTAAATAATGCGGCGGGTCAGAAGCTTGCGACTACCTCAAAACAAAGCGGCGAATACGCACTGGAGCAGATCCCGCCAGCAAAGTACATCATCACGGTGATAGCTCCGGGCTTCGGTGCGCAATCCAAATCAGCCGAACTGCTGGTGGATCAGCCGGCGACGATCAACTTTGGTCTGTCGGTGCAGGGAAGCAATCAGGTTATCGATGTGTCCGCGGCGGCGCAGACGCTGAACACTACCGATGCCTCCCTCGGTGGTGCGGCGGACAACGCATTGATCCAGGCGCTGCCAAGCGAGACGCGCAACGTGCCAGACCTGCTATCGCTGCAGCCGGGCGTGCTGGCGTTTCCTCCCCCGGCTGATCCTGCGATGGCGGATAGCCGGAGCGGTGCGGTCAATGGCGGTCGTTCAGATCAGGGCAATATCACGTTGGACGGCATCGATGACAACGACCAGGTGCGCGGGCTGGCCTTTTTTGGAGTGCTGCGTGAGACCCAGGATTCGGTGGAAGAGTTCCGTGTAACGACCGGCATTGCCAACGCGGATCAAGGCCGTTCTTCTGGAGCGCAAGTTTCGTTGGTAACTAAGTCCGGCACGAACAAATTTCATGGCGCCGCTTATGAGTACTTTCGCCCAACCAATACGGTGTCGAATGATTTTTTCAACAAAAATTCTCAGTTGGCGAGTGGAGAAGCAAACCGTCCGCCCAAGCTAATTCGTAACGTGTTCGGCGCGGACTTTGGTGGGGCGATCATCAAAAACAAGCTTTTTTTCTTCGGCAACTACGAAGGAACGAGGCAGGCCGAGAGCTCAATTGTCAGCCAGACGGTGCCGACGGCAAATTACAAGCAGGGAATTATCACGTACACGGGAGACGCGGGCGGGAACCCAAACGATCTGGTGACCGACACGATCTCGCCAGCGCAGCTTGCCATGCTCGACGCAGGCTGTACCGTGTGCGACACGGAGGCGTACACCCCGGGGCCTGGAGCGAACCCAAACGCGCAGGCGTACTTTGCCACGTTGCCTACTGCCAATACGAACAATCCAGGTTCTGCCGGGGGGGATGGGCTAAATGAAGCGCTGTATACGTTCTCGTCGCCCAATCCGAAGACGCTAAATACAACGATCGTACGCATCGATTACGTTCCATCGCCAAAGAATCGCCTCTTTGCCCGTGGAAATTTACAGAAGGACACGACGGCTGGCACGGAACAGTTTCCGGGCCAGGGACCACAGTCTGAACTGATTGACAATACGAAGGGCATGACCTTCGGCGACACGTGGACCATTACACCGACGATGGTCAACGATATCCGCTATGGATACATCCGCCAGGGATATGGTCTGTCGGGCGTGGGTTCCGGCGACTACGTCGATTTCCGTTACATCGCTACGCAGACAGCGGAGACACGGAGCACCATTTCGATTGTTCCGGTCAACAATATCGTTGACAACTTTAACTGGACCAAGGGAAAGCACAATTTTGAGTTCGGAGTGAACTGGCGGTTGATTCATCAGAATCGTTCCTCCGATGCGAACTCTTATAATTCGGCTTCGACGAATCCGCAGTGGCTCGATTCCACGGCACCTTTGGATCCCAGCACCCTTGGAGAAGGACTGGATCCTGTTGATGGCTCTTTCAGTTTTCCCTACAAAATTGCTTACGCCAACCTCGTGGGCACGATTCCATCTGTGACGAACCAATACAACTACGAAGTGACCAGCCCGACCGGCGGTACCTTGCTGGGAGATGGAGCGCCTATCGTCCGCCATTTCAGTGCAAACGAGTACGAGGGCTACGCGCAAGACCAGTGGCAGGCACTCTCTAACCTTACGGTCACCTTCGGGTTGCGTTACACGGTGCTGCAAACACCATGGGAGACGAGAGGCCAAGAGGTTACGCCGACCATCAACACGGATGCCTGGTACAAACAACGCGAGATCTCCGCGCAACAGGGCGTGATCTATGAGCCGGATTTGAGCTTTGCGCCAGCAGGCAGGTTCTACCACAAGCCCGGATTCTTCCCGAAGAGCAAGGACAATTTCGCTCCCCGATTTGCTATCGCTTATGCCCCGGATGCGAAGACATCGATACGCGCAGGGTTTGGTATGTATTACGACCATTTTGGCGAGGGGCTGATCAATGTCTTTGACCAGAACGGCGAGTTCGGACTTTCATCCTCCATCACGAATCCTGCGAATCAATACAGTGTTGAAACGGCACCCCGCTTTACGGGACGACGCGACTTCCCGTTCACGAATGGTGCCGGATCTCCCACGACCGCGTTTCCGTCCACGCCTGCGGAGGGGAACGAACTGATCTCGTTTGGCATGAACAATCGGCTGAAAACGCCCTATTCCGAGGCATTTGACCTTTCCGTCCAACGCCAGATTCCCGGCGGCCTGACAGTGGAGGCTGCGTACGTTGGAAGGCTTGGGCGTCATCTGTTGAGCCAGCTTGACCTTGCGGAGCCCGTTGATTGGGTTGATCCTCAGGGCGGCGGAGACTACTACGCAGCTGGAACGCAGCTATCCAAAATATCGAATGCAACCGGCAATAATCAGTTTGCAACTGTTCAGCCAATTCCTTATTTCGAGAATGTCTTTCCGTTCATGGCGAACAATCCTGCAGCAAATCTCTACGATCAAAATGGCAATCTGATATACAGCGGCGTAGGACAATCGGCGACGCAAAACATCTACACAGATGAGTGGGCGCCGAATATGGAAGGGCTAGGTGCGACGACCTCTCTCTCCGATATCGATTACACCTGCAATTATGGCTGTCCGGAAGGGTATGTCTCCAAGTTCTGGCAGCCGCAGTTCGACAGCCTATTCTCCCTTTCGACGATCGGCATGAGCTACTACAACGCTCTTCAGCTGTCTCTGCGGGCAGCAGGTACCCATGGGTTCCAAGGCGAGGTCAACTACACCTACTCGAGATCGATTGATTACAGCTCCGACGCCGAGCGCTCGAATACGTTTTCAAGCGGTGTAGCTGGCAGTGGTGCGATCATTCAAAATACTTGGAAGCCATCGCTGAATCGCGGGATATCCGACTTCGATACAACGCAGCTGCTGACAGCAGATGCTGTCTATGCTCTGCCGTTTGGTCGCGGCAAGGCTATTGCGGGAAACAGCAATCGCGCGGTGGCTGCGGTGATCGGAGGATGGCAGCTCTCAGGCATCTTCCGTTATTCCTCCGGTCTGCCTTTTTCGTTCTTCGAACCGGGATACACCACGAATTGGACCTGGTCCGGATATGGTGTGGTCACCGACCCCAGCCAGGTGAAGGTGCATAAGCAACTGGACGGCTCGGGAAATCCGATTTACTTCGATAACGCGAACGCGATCAGCGGCGGGGCCTATAACGGTACGCCTATCCGCGTGCCCTATCCAGGTGAGGCGGGCGAACGCAATAACTTCCGCGGAGATGGTTATATCGATCTGGATACGGGACTTGCGAAGAGCTGGCGGATATCAAGGTTTGGCTCACTCAAATTCACGTGGGAAGTTTACAACGTGACCAACACCAACCGGTTCGATCCGGAAAGCATTGGAACGGATCTGACCTACACGGTTGGCTATGCGAGCACCCTTCTGACACAGTCGCGCCGCATGCAGTTCTCTCTGCGCTACGACTTCTAGGCCGTGCGTCTCAACTAACCCATCAGCCGGCGGCAGGAGCTCATGCTCCCTCCGCCGGCTGAGTCGTTTGCGCAAGCTGTAAGCTTTCACCAAAGCCGATGGAACCATTGCACACCTCTATGAGAATTGCCCGACCATCCGTACTCCTACTTTCTATCCTGATGTGCGCCGGATTCCCGGCCAACGCACAGAGCTCTCCAGCTGCACCAAACAAGCCGCCCATCTCTCTGGATGAGTTCATGAATGCGACCGACATTCTCGGCGCGCGCATCTCTCCGGATGGAAAGGCCGTCGTCATCTCCACGGACGCTCCGGACTGGCAGCATAACCGCTTCACCGAAGATCTCTGGTTGTGGAAGCAGGGTGGAGTCGCCACTCCACTCACCCATGCCGGCCGTGATTCGTCCCCCCAATGGTCACCCGATGGACGCATGATCGCCTTCCTCTCCGATCGGCCGCTGCCCAGTGAGCCCCCGAGTGACGACGACAGCAAGGAGGGCACAACCCGCGTCTGGCTGATCCCGATCGACGGCGGCGAGGCAGTGCCGCTCTACCGCGACAAGCTGGACGCGCACGCCTTTGCATGGGCGAGTGACGGCGCCAGCGTCATATTCTCCGTGACGCAAACACTCTCCAAAGAGGCCGAAGATGCAGAGAAGGAAGAGTGGAAGGATGTAATTCGCTGGCGGGAGCAGGAGAGAGGCGATGTCTTGCTCTCGCTGCCCGTTGCGGTCGCCATCCACAACAGCGCGAAGATTTCCCCGCCCCATCAGGATCCGAAACCAACTCCCGACAAACCGGTGTACCCCGATGACGCCACCGTGTTGACCATCAGTTCGGTGCAGATCAAGGAGATCGCGCCATCGCCGGCCGGCCGGCAGATCGCCTTTGAGACTGGACCAATCTCCCTTCGTCTCGAGAATCCTGCCGACAGCGAGCTGTTCCTCGTCGCAGCGAAAGGGGGAGAGGCGCGTCAGCTCACGCATAACCAGGGACTTGAAAGCGATATCCACTGGATGCCTTCAGGAAGCAATCTCATCCTTCTCGTGCGTGCGGCCGCCGGATCCATCGAAGGCCCGTACCAGGATGTACAGGGGCGAATCTATTCCCTCGACGCGTCAACCGGAAAGTTCGTCCGCTTAGGCACGGCGTTCCATGGTTCCTGGGAAAGCGCGACCGTTACAGCGGACGGCACCATCCTGGCCGCGGGCCTCACCGGCGTCGATCAGCACGTGTATCGCATTGACGGCGAGAAAGCGACGGTTGTCGCAAACGCACCTGGAAACAATAACTTCCTCGACGCGGCCCGGCACAGTGGTGAGCTGCTCTTCACCCACTCCACCATTACTGATCCCACGCAGATATACGTAGCGGACAATCTGCTCTCGGTCAATGATGCGAAGGCCGTGACTGCATTCAACCCAATCTTCCGCGAGCGCGCGCAGGTTGCCTGGAAGCCCTATCGTTGGAAGTCGAAAGATGGTACAGAGGTAGAGGGCGTGCTCATCTATCCTCCAGGCAAGTTGGGCGAGAAGCATTTGCCCATGCTTACGCTAATTCACGGAGGCCCAGCCGACGCCGACGGAGACCGTTTTGAAGCGGATTGGTACGATTGGGCGACGCTCGCCGCAACCAATGGCTGGCTTGTCTTTCGTCCCAACTATCGCGGCTCTTCCGGCTATGGCGACGACTTCATGCTCGGCATTCGGCCGCATCTCGTCTCCGCGCCCGGGCTCGACATCCTCTCCGGCGTAGACGCGCTCGTGCACGACGGTATAGCCGACCCCGATCAGCTAACCATCGGCGGCTACAGCTACGGTGGCTACATGACCAACTGGCTCATCACTCAAACCACACGCTTCAAGGCTGCCGTCACCGGCGCAGGAGCCGTCGAGCATGCCGCCAACTGGGGTAACGACGACCTCACCTGGGACGATGCTTGGTATCTCTCCGGTACCCCTTGGGAGAAGCCGGAACTCTATCAAAGCGAGGCCGCGCTGTTTCAGTTGAACAAGGTGACAACGCCAACCCACATCGTCGGAGGCAACGCGGACAATCGCGTCAGCTACTTTGAACAGGTTCTCCTCGAGCGCGCCTTAGAGCGCCTCAACGTGCCGCATGAGCTATTAGTCTTTCCGGGCGAGAATCATCCGCTCGACAAGGACCCTTGGCACGGCTACATCAAGGTTCGCGAGGAGCTGAAGTGGCTTGCACGGTACGGCCGCCACTAAACCTTCAGATCGCGGGCTCCGCTTTCAGGCCGCGGGCGCTTCGATGCGTTTTGTTTTTCTGTAGACGCTCGCGACCGCTAATGTCCACAACGGTATCAAGTCGGCGCCCGGCACCAGCTTGCCAATGAACGACGGCGCAAACTCCCAGTGCCAGCCCAGCAGCGCAATCAACGCGATCCCGACTCCGGCATCGAGCGCGTCATCGGCTGGTGACGCCGCTCCTTCCACAAACATCGGAAGAAGGGCTATCTGCAGCACATCCGCAACGATCGCAAGGACCAATGCGATGCGAAAGCGCACCATGCTTGAATCCGGCTTGAAGATCTCATTCATAGCAACCTCGCTCATAGCAACCTCCCTGCTTACTTTTCTGCGACCCTCCACGCTTTTGACGATCGTCCGCCAAGCGTGTCTCAGAATAGTTTAACGCTGAGTCTTCGCCAGCGCATCGCGTAACCTCTCCAAAAGTGGCTCCTGCTCCTTGCGGATCGTTTCGCGCGCCTCGACCATCCCAAACCACCGACCCTGATCAATTTCCGGAATCTCAACGAATTGCCCCGACCGTGGCGGCCATTCAAGGCTGCACGTGTTACTCACCAACTTCGCGGGATCACAATCGCCTTCGACCGCCCATGCGGTAACAATCTTTCCACTCTTCTGCTGGATCGACCCAAGCTCAACCAATGGCCCCGTCGCCGTGAAGCCCGTCTCCTCCGTGAACTCGCGCTTCGCCGCATCCACGGGCTCCTCGCCCTTGTGGTACTCGCCCTTGGGAATGCCCCACGCTCCTCCACCCTTCTTCGCCCAGTACGGGCCGCCTGGATGCACTAGAAACACTTCCAGTCCACTCGCCGTTCGTCGATACATCAGGAGACCTGCACTGCGCTTCGGCATTCCAACTCCCAGCCTTACCCTATCAGCCAGCAGCCTGAGTCGAAGGAATACCAGCCGAGCGCAGCCATTGCTCCATCTGGTTATGGTCCACCAGTCCAGCCTGCTGCACCACCGTCTTGCCACCCGAGAGCACAACAAAGTTGGGAATCCCACGCACCTGGAATCGCGCCGACAGTTGCGGATTGGCTTCCGTATCCACCTTCAATACCAGCGCTTTTCCCGCCATATCAGCTGCAGTCCGCGCAACCTCAGGAGCCGCCGCACGGCACGGTCCGCACCACCCCGCCCAGAAATCGACAAGCACCGGCACCGTCGCGTTTTGGACGACTTCATCAAACAGCACAGAGTCCACCGCCAATGGCTCGGCCAGCGGAGGGAGCGGTGCCTTGCAGGCTCCACACCGTCCCATGCTGCTTAGATGTTTGGCGGAGACCCGGTTCTTCTGGTGGCACTGCGGGCAAGTTCGAATGGCGGGCATAGAACTCCGATCCGTAAACCTAGATCCATCCCATTCGATGCCGTTGGCATGCAAAAAGTTACGCGCATCTTCTGCAGAACGCAGCGTTTACTTCCCGTGATACTCCACGAAGAGATCAGGAAACTCCTTCTTCAGAGCATCAGTCTTCGGTCGATCGCACACCATAATGTACGGGTTGTTGGGATTATTCAACGCATAATCCTGGTGATACGACTCAGCATCGTAAAACCCCTTCAGCGGAGTCACTTCTGTCACAATTGGCTTAGGGAACGCATGCGCTGCATTCAACTGCGCAATATACGCCTCACTAATCTTGCGCTGCTCGTCATTCACATAGAAGATCGCCGAGCGGTACGAAGTCCCCACATCCGGCCCCTGGCGGTTCAGCTGAGTCGGATCATGCACTACCGAGAAGAAAATCCGCAGCAGCGTTCCATACGTAATCTTGGCCGGATCGTAGACCACCTTCACCGACTCCGCATGCCCCGTCGTCTCCGTCGTCACCTGGTCGTAGGTAGCCGTAGCAGCCGCGCCGCCCGCATAACCCGCCGTCGTTGCCACCACACCCTTCACACGCTCAAACACCGACTGCGTTCCCCAGAAACATCCCCCAGCGAAGATCGCCGTCTGTTTGCTGTGGGTCGGCGAGAGGGAAGCGTCAACCTGCGGTGCCGGAATCGGCGCGCGGGTTTCAGCGTGCGTGCAGCCCACAAACGCAAATGCCAGTAGCGCGGTCGGGACAATCAGAGAAGTACGGTGGCTCGGAAACATGAGACCTCCTGCGGGAGAAGATACAAAGACTTAGACGTCGTCGACCTTCTCGACGTTACAGAAAGTATTGACCTGACACAACAAACCCCAACTTGTCTATACGAAATGCGCCACTCGACGCGCCGACGCTCAATTGCTGCGACGTGGCGAATCCGCTATCGTCAAACCATGCAGCAGCAATCTCAGCAGTTTGCCAGTGACAATTACGCCGGAGTTTGTCCGGAGGCCTGTGAGGCAATGGACGAAGCCAACCACGGCCACGAGCCCGCCTATGGTGGCGACTCTTGGACCGCTCGCGCATCCGATGCCTTTCGCACCCTCTTCGAAACCAGCTGCGAGGTCTTCCTCGTCTTCAATGGGACAGCCGCCAACTCACTCGCGCTGGCCTCGCTCTGCCAGAGCTATCACAGCGTCATCTGCTCGGAAGCTGCGCACGTTGAGACCGACGAGTGCGGTGCGCCGGAGTTTTTCTCCAACGGCTCAAAGCTTCTCGTCGCCCCTTCGCCCAACGGCAAGCTCACCCCCGGAGCCATCCGCGCGGTCGCGGTCAAGCGCACCGACATTCACTATCCCAAGCCTCGCGTCGTCACCATTACGCAACCCACTGAAACAGGCGAACTGTATCAAATCGCAGAAATTCGCGCCATCGCCGACACCTGCCGTGAACTCGGCCTCAAGCTGCATATGGATGGCGCGCGCTTCGCCAATGCCTGCGCGTCGCTTGGCTGCAGCCCATCGGAGATCACCTGGAAATCCGGCGTAGACGTCCTCTGCTTCGGTGGCACCAAGAACGGCATGGCCGTCGGCGAGGCTGTGATCTTCTTCGACACTAAGCTCGCCGAGGACTTCGACTATCGCTGCAAGCAAGCTGGCCAGCTAGCCTCAAAGATGCGCTTTCTTGCCGCCCCCTGGGTCCGGATGCTGGAGAGCGGCGCATGGCTTCGCTATGCCGCTCACGCCAACACCTGCGCGAAGGAATTTGCCCTCAAAGTCAGTGGTCTCCCGCAGGTCGAGCTGATGTTCAGAGTCGAGGCCAACGCCGTCTTCCTGAAGCTACCGCCTGCCGCCGCAGATGGCCTGCGCGAGCGCGGCTGGATGTTCTATACGTTCATCGGCGGCGCAGCGCGCTTTATGTTTGCATGGGATGCCGACCCCAAACGCATGAACGCTCTCGTCAACGATCTCCACGAGCTCTGCTTGACTCCCGCAACTCTCCACTCATAACCCGCCGCCCGCCTTCATCTCCAGCGTCAACACTTCGAAGGGTGCAAGCTCAAACGTGTGCGATTGGCTCGCATTGATCCGCAACGCCGCACGCCGCGCATCTTCTCTCCACGGGCTCTTTGCCACATAGGTCTGCGCTGCGCCCGCTGGAAGCTGCAAGACCTTCGCCAGCTTCAGGCTGATCGACTGCGGCTTATCACTTGGGTTACGCAGTGTAAGAATGCCTTTCCCTCCTGACATTTCGCCCGGTGACCACGAAGCCAACCCATAGCACTACTGGGGCATGATCGCGAGCATGCGCGCACGCAGGGATGGCAACTACCTTCCCCATCTCTATTCCTTCTACGAAGACTTCAGCGGCGCCAACGGTCAGCTCGAGTGTCTCGCCGACTTCGGCAATCAATGGGTGCGTACGACCAACGGTCAATGGCACGAGCTGACCCGCACAAAGTTCACTCATACCACCATCGGCAAATACAAAGAGCGGCTCGATCGCGGAGCGGGCGTCACCGGCAATCAGTTTTACCTCATCAATGGCGGATTCATTACCCAGCCCATCCAATATGGCGACATGATCGACCGGCCATCCACTGGCAAGCCACTAAAAATCACGCTTCCCGAACCCGCCTCACCGACCGCGTCTGCCGCGAAATAACATCCCCTATTCGCAGTAGTCACGATGAAACCGCCGTGCATTCTCGTACAGGATGCGCGGCGGTACTCGTTACGGGCTCTCTCGGATCCTTCACCGTGCACGAAGCGCACACTCCAAACCATCAGCGCACGAAGAGCAAAACTCAGCTTTTAAACACCGTGTTTACATAACAAATGCGCACTGGATTAAACAGGTATCTTCTGTGAAGTGGCTGTGCTGACATGTCGTTACGCCAATAAAAGAGATTTCATCTTTTGGGGAGGATAGTTCTTGAGCACAGGATTGTGTAGTCGACGTAGCTTCATGTGGATCATGGCAGGCAGTGCGATCCTGCAATGGTGCGGCGGAATGCATGCATGGACACAGGCAAAGCTGGATGGGCCGAGCGTCGCTGAGACGATTCAAGGCCTGAAGCCAGGGCAGTACCTTTGGTCTCCAGCAATTGCCCCCGCCGGGCCAGTTCTCATCATCGTGAACCTCAAGGTGCAGCGAGCCAATGTCTATCGCAATGGTGTATTGATAGGAGTTTCAACGATCTCTTCAGGGAAGAAAGGGCATGAGACACCGACGGGAATCTTTACCGTCCTGCAAAAACACATCGACCATAAATCGAATATTTACGACTCCGCTCCGATGCCTTACATGCAGCGGTTAACCTGGACAGGAATCGCCTTGCATGCCGGTCACCTACCTGGCTATCCCGCGTCCCACGGTTGTGTACGTATGCCTCTGGCCTTCGCGAAGCTTCTCTATTCCGCCACAAAACTCGGAATGACCGTCGTGGTCACCGACTCAGATTCGGTACCGCGTATCGCGCCGACGCCGGATCTGCTTCAAAGCGTCGCAGCCAACACCACGGCTGTTGCAGGAAACGGATTCTGGACGCCGGAAAAAGCGCCTAAGGGTCCGGTATCGTTCGTGTTGAGCGGGGCGGACAAGCGGTTGATTGTTCTGCGCAACGGGGTGATCATAGGATCGTCGCCCATCGAAATCTCTGGACAGGTTCAGGAAACAACGGCGTACAGTCTCTCTGCAATCGACGCACAAGGACCACACTGGGTGCAGTTACCTCTACCCGGACAAAGCTGGAAAGGGAAGCGTGAGATGTCGCCTGAGGACCGTGCCCGGGTGATCATTCCAGAAGAGTTCAGACGCTCAGTCAATGGCCTCCTCGTGTCGGGCGTGACTCTGGTAGTGACTGCAGATTCTCTTCAAGAATCTGAGACTGGACAAAACCTCACCGTACTCGATGCCGTGAACTAAGGTGGGTTCCAGGCATTTAACAACGGTTTCCGTAGCGAAAATTGCAACCGACAGTTTCCCCCGAAGGTGTCCCCAGCCCTAAGGGCATGACGGCGGATGCTTCCCCAGCAATCGACGGGATATTCCGCCGTTGAGACAGGAAGCTCGTGAGTTACAGCGTTTGCCGCTAGATCCATCCCGGTAAAGGGAGCGCTCAACTTGATAATCCTCATGCGGCGACCCCATGCAACAGAATGCCGCTACTCGAGTGGTCGCCGCATCAGTGTTCAAAAATCTTGCCCCGCCGAAGGCGCGATGTGAATTCGAACTTGGTAAACACCATTTTCGCGCAGTATGGCTGCTCCTGTCGGGGCCAACACCTTGAAACGCGCGTGCTGGAATGGCGGTTTCTTCGAAAAACTCGGAAGACGACAAGATACGACCACGATTCGGTTGATTAAAAATCAATCGAAAGTTGGATGACGAATTCCATTTCAATCCTTACAGTTCAGTAGATCCATCTCAATGCTTTCGCAGTGAACCCAGTCCATTGCTACGGGCTCGTTCTCCCACTCTAACGATTTCGCACGGAGTAAATTCATAAATGCGTAAGTTTGCCCTGGCTCTTACCCTGCTGGCATCATGCCCCGGCATGTACATCCTTGCTCAAGTTCCGACCGCAACGGTCAACGGTCTCGTCAGGGATTCGCAGGGCGCGCTCATCCCGCAAGCCCATGTCTCAGCAACAAGCGTGAGACAGGGCACCGTGCGGAGCAGCTTGTCCAATCCCGACGGCTCGTACTCCTTATCCAACCTCCAGCCCGACGACTATCTAATCGCCATTAGCGCGCCCGGATTCGCCACCGTTCAATACGAAGATGTGCGCCTCGAGGCAGGCAAGACAACCACCCTCGACACCAAGCTGTCTCCGGCGGCTGAGGCAACCACCGTGCAGGTGAGCGCAACTGGGAATGAAATCTCTCTCTCCCAATCGATGGTGCAAGGTCAAATCACATCGAACACCATTCAAAATATTCCGCTCAACGGTCGCAATTTTCTCGAGCTCGCATTTCTCTTGCCAGGCAATCGGCCCGCCCCTACCTTCGACCCAACCAAGACCAATACCCTTGAAGTCAGCTCTGCCGGCAGCTTCGGACGCGGCGGCAACATCACCGTAGACGGCGGAGACAATAACGACGAAGTGGTTGGCGGAACGCTATCGAATCTCCCCGAAGACTCGATCCAGGAATTTCAGATTGCGACCGCACGATTTACCTCGGAAGTCGGCCGCTCCGGAAACAGTATCATCAATATCGTTACGCGATCAGGCACCAATGCTGTGCACGGCTCAGCGTTTGTATTTGTACGCAATCAGGACCTGCAGGCTCTGCCAGCGACCTTCGATCATCAGCTTCCCACCCCTCCGTTCAGCCGCGAACAATTTGGCGGATCTATTGGAGCTCCGCTGCGCCGCAACAAGGCATTTATTTTCTCTTCGATCGAATATCGCGATCAGAATGCTTCCATCCTTACTGGAACGCGCGACTTCACGAAAGACGTAATCGACAATACCTCCGCGCCCGCACCGCTGCGCGACCTGCTGCTTTCCAATCGCGTCGACTACACTTTCAGCCCTAACAACAATGTGTATGGGCGCTACAGTTTCAATCGTTCCACTGACACCGCGCAGGCAACTCCCTCATCCACCACCCCGCTCAGCACCGCCGCCGAGAGACAGAATTCGCTGAACCGATTCAATTCGATTGTGGCTGGCTGGACATCCGTGATCGGCTCCACGAAAACCAACAATCTATCCTTCCACTACGACAACTTCTATAACGACATCCCACCCTTCCCTCAAAATGCCCCCCTCACCGATCCTTCGAGCCTCGGCCTTACCAATGAATTAATCTTCCCTGACCTGGCTGACGGCGAAAACTTCAACCTGCCCCAGGCAACGCACATGAATCGCTATCAGCTTCGTGATGGCTTCACCATGGCCCTCGGCAAGCACGAGCTCCGATTCGGCGCTGAGTTTCAACGCTACAACGCACACGGACTCATCAACGTGTTCGGTACCGGCACGGTCATTCTCACCTCGGACTTTGGCTTTCAGGATCTAAATGGAGATGGCGTCGTCAACGACCTCGATATTCCCGTCGCTGTCGGCATCCACAGCAGCGCTCCGGTAGTTCCCGTACCCATTCCCAATGTGGGCGATACCTACACTGCCCTCTATGCGCAGGACGACTGGAGAGTGAATTCTAAACTCACTCTGAATCTTGGCTTGCGTTGGGAGTACGACTCGAATCTCACAGGCAACAGCTCCAGTCACGACCCCTGCCCAAATCTGACCAGTGTCCCCACGGTTCAATGCGTGTGGATGGCCAACGTCATCAATCTGAAGAAGTATCCCGACACAAAAGACTTCGGTCCGCGTGTAGGTTTTGCGTACGATCCCTCGGGCAACGGCAAGACCGTCTTCCGTGGCGGCTATGGAATCTACTATGACCGCATCATTCTTGAGGCGGCAGCCGAAGAGCTCGTGCAAAATGATCGCGCCCTCACCGTAACGCAATACGCCGGATCCGAATGTGTGCTGCCCGGAGTCCCGGCGCCGCCCAGTCTCGACTTCTGCTTTGCCCCCGGGGCCCAATATGCTCCAGGAAGCCCGACGATCGCTACGGCGTTCTCTGGTCCACATGAGACTGGCGGCGTGGGCATCATCGCGATGGGGCCTGACGCACACCACCCTCTGTTTCAGCAGACGTCGCTTGGCCTTCAACAACAGTTCGGCAAGAACTGGCTCGTCACCGCGGACGGCCTGCACGTCTTCGGGCAGCGTCAACTCATCGGCAGCCTCCTGCGCACAACCACTTCCACCTCCCCTGACATCTTTTGCCCGGGCGACAACGTCCCCTGCACCATCACCGACCCTCTCTCCGGCATCTCCGACAACATCACCCTCATTCAATCGCAGGCCAAGTCCTGGTATGACGGCCTGCTCGCAAGTCTCGGCCACCGCCCATCCCGCATCGGCAAGATTACGTACGAATACAACGTGAGCTACACACTCTCGAAGACCCTCGATTATTCCGACGACGATCAACTCACCAACAACAACGCGGATGAGCAGGTCAATCTGGCGGAAGGCACATCCGGACTGCGCAAAGAGAAAGGCTACGCCCTTACCGATGAGAAGCAGCGCATCAGCATTTACGGAGATGCCCAGCTTCCGTACGGCTTCTCGATCGCGCCGATCTACACCTATGGATCGGGCGTTCCAGCGGACACCCTTCTACCCAGCACCGCCGTCAATGGTGCAAGTGGCGCCCGCCTACCGCTGATTTCCCGCAACTCCATTGGCCGCGAGATAAAAAACAGTGACCAGTTGAACGCCAAGATCAATCAGTGGAATGCACTCGCACCCTGCCCCGGGGCTTATCCCTGCCAGGCAGGAGGCCCCATCGACAACGTTCCCTCGGGCATCAATTATTCCAGCCCCTTCAGTTCCTTCGACATGCGGCTCAGCAAGATTCTTGCCTTCCACCGCGGCCCGTCCCTCACCCTCATGGCCGAGGTCTTCAACCTTGCCAACCAGGTAAACGTTCGTGGTTCAACCACGGCTGACTACTCCGGCCGCGATATCTCCATCGGACCCAACGAAGGACCTCCAGCCATGCAAACCAACTTCTTCCAGCCTGTCAGCGTAGCGGGTGGATTCTTTGGTTCCGGTGGCCCGAGAGCCTTTCAATTCGCCGCACGAATACAGTTCTAAGTGGACCGCGATCCCGGCCTTAGCTGAACACCGAAGCTAGGATTGGAAGAGTGTCTGGCTACAATAGCGCTGGTAACAAGCGTACGTCTGTCTATGCCCCAAGCGCGTAAGGAAAGCGCGCGAGCTCTTCTGGCGTCGAGCCATCGGGAACTGAGCAACCCGGTGCGGCGATGTAGTTGGCTCCGGCCTGGGATCTGGCTTCCTTCCACTGCTGCCCTATCTCCGCTACCGTCAACTTCTCGAAGTCGATTTCATCCACGCCTCCAGCGATCGTCTGAGAGTACTGCTTACGAACCTCGGAGATCGGAATGCCGCTCGTCTTAACGGAGTATTGAATGACCGGTGCATGGAAGTCCGTGAACTGATCGAGGTATGGCCTCTCAAGATAGTGGAGATGAAGAACGGACAATTTCGTATCTGCGAGGGCGTCGAAGATGCGTTTGTCGTAGGGACGCGTGAATTGCTCGTAATCGGCGACTGAGCCGAATTTGCTTTCGGCGTTGAAGATGCTAACAAGCGCACCAGACGAGCCGATCTCCTTGCTATGCCGAATGTGGTTGAGGGTAGACTGTGTGATCGCCTCTAACGCGCCGTGCCAGGCGTCAGGATTCTGTTGCTGGAATTCGTGGAGGCTCTTAATTTGCCGGTCCTGAACTTCGTCCGACTTGCCTAGGCTTGCAAACTGGGGTTGCGATTGGAAGAGAATCATGGCAGTCATGTAGGGGCCGTAGAGGGTGTCGAGGAAGTAAGCGTCTCCGTTCAATCCGTCGCGCACGAGCTTGAGCGTGGTCAGCTGGTCGGGATAGGGAGAGTCCAGCGGCTTCAGCTCATGCCAGTTGCCGGTCTTGGATTGAGGGTAGTCGAAGTCGTTCATGATCTTGACGATGTCGGTGTTGTAAGCGCGATGGAAATTGAGATGGTCCTGGGCCTCCAACTGCGCCGTCGGCCTTTTGTAGTGGTGGTAGAAAGTAAAGGGCGGACGATCGAGATCCTGTCCCTGCAACGCTCGATCTACTCGCTGCTTGTGAGTCAAGGAAGATGAGCCCGTGTTCTTGCCGAAGGTGGGCCTTGCCATCACAAGACTCGTGGTGGCGGCAGCGGCATATAGAAAGTTGCGTCGATTCATGGTCGGATCCTTTTGGAAACACACACCTTTTGCTTTGCAGCATCGCAAAACCCAGGTCGACATAGACGGAGCCGATGGCAAAGTCGCACTGCGCAGCTGGCTCCGCGGCCAACGCCCGACTATCCTGCCACAACAGCCAGCATTCCTCAGTAGCCTGCGTTCATGCGATGGATGTTCGACCGAGGCGCAAATTCCACAGGGCTGCTGCCAATTTATCGATGTCTTCGAAGGTGTTGTACAGCGCCAGCGAAGCCCGAACGGTACTCTCCAAACCAAAGCGGCGCAGGATGGGTTGAGCGCAGTGGTGGCCTGAGCGAACCGCAATCCCGTTGCGGTTGAGGTAATCGCCAACCTCTTCGGTACGGAAACCTTCGAGCACAAAGGAGAGGACACCCGCCTTTTCCTTTGCGGTACCGATGATGCGCAGACCGGGAATGCGGAGGAGCTCGGCGGTCGCGTAGACGAGCAAGGCATGCTCGTGGCGTGAGACGTTGTGCATGCCGACGCGATCGAGGTAGTCAATGGCAGCGCCCAGTCCGACTGCGTCGGCGATGTTGCCGGTGCCGGCTTCAAAACGCTGCGGAGGGTCGTGGTAGAGAGTCTTTTCGAAGGTTACGTCCTGAATCATGTTGCCTCCGCCCTGCCAGGGCGGCATGTGCTCGAGGATCTCGGGCTTGCCATAGACGACACCGATCCCGGTGGGGCCAAAGACCTTGTGGCCGGAGAAGACAAAGAAGTCGCAGTCCAGTGCTTGTACATCAACCTGCATGTGGGAGACCGACTGCGCTCCGTCGAGAAGGACGGGCGCACCATAGCGATGTGCTATCTCGATCATTTTGGCTGCGGGCGTAACAACCCCGAGCGCGTTCGATACTTGCGTGATGGCTACCAGACGGGTCTTCGGGCCGAGGAGCTTCTCGTACTCGTCCAGCAGGACTTGGCCGCTGTTATCGACAGGCGCGACACGCAGCTTTGCACCCTTCTCCGCGCAGAGCATCTGCCAGGGAACGATGTTGGCATGATGCTCGAGCCAGGTGATGACGATTTCGTCGTCCTTCTGAACGTTGCGTCTTCCCCAGCTCTGAGCGATGAGGTTGATGCCTTCGGTAGCGCCGCGTACGAAGATGATCTCGCGTGTGGATGGCGCATTCAGAAACCTGCGAACCTTTTCGCGGGCCGACTCATAGGCGTCAGTTGCACGGGCGGCGAGCTCATGAGCAGCGCGGTGTACGTTGGAGTTTTCATGCTCGTAGAAATACTTTAGGCGGTCGATGACGCTCTGCGGCTTCTGCGTGGTTGCTGCGTTATCCAGCCACACCAGCGGATAACCATGCACGCGCTCGCGAAGGATAGGAAAGTCGCGCTTGATGGCCTCGGCATCGAAGGGATACGACGAAAGATTCAGGTCGCGCGGCACGTCGGGTTCGATGCCGACGGGCTCATGGCTTGGCTGCGACGCGGGCAGTTCGAGTCCCCGCACTCCATCCAGAAATCCGAAGGATCCATAGCCGGATAGGAGTGCGAGGTCGGGGGAACGTCCGAACTCATGCGGCAGCTGCAGATCGAACGGCAGACCGGCGGAGGCGAAGTCGGCTTCCGGGGATGCGGGAAGAGGGCCCGAAGCTGAGGGAGGGTAGGAAATAATCGGCCGTAACTCCTCAAGGAAGGAAAACGCGGGTACGGGGGTTTGGTCGGCAAAACGAGACACACTGGGCAGAGCTGCCGAGGACGGCTGCACCGCGTGCGCTGTGGGTGCGAGCGCTTCGTAGTCGAAAGGCGCCGCAACGGTGCTGGTGGCGGAAGAAGTAGATGAAGGGTGTTCGGCTAAAGGCGCGGCAGCAGGATATGGGCCTGCGGGCGAGGTGTGGGCGTCGCCATAGATCGGCCGTGCATCCTGAAGGAACGAGAACGCCGGAGGCACCGGGATAGTTTCGGAGACGGTGGACGCAATCGCGCCGGGTACTGCGGGAGGTCCTGCCTGAACGGGGATTGATATGGGTGCGACGGTGGCCGGCCCAATGCTGCCGGGAAGGCCGGGGAGATGCTTGTCGGACGGGAGCGGCGCTTCGGGTGGCGCGGCTGGGATAGTCGCGGGAAGAGAAGTGGTCGCAGGGAAATCTGCAGGGGCGCCGGCAGGGACGGACGCTGCTGGCACGTCAAGCGAACTCGGAAGAGCGGTGAAGAATTCGTTGGCCATGCGAGCAAGCAGAGCGGGGTCTGGAGCGCCGGGTGGCAGCGGGCCGGACAGGGGATGGGATATTCCTCTGTCCGGATCCGTGTCGGGCGCTAAGACAGTTTGGCTCGCGTCACTTGTACTCATGGTAGTTACCGACTTCGACGTTCTCCAACGATGCAATCGCGTCAGGCGTCAAAACAGAGGCCGCGCAGTACAGCGAAATCAGATACGAAGCGAGGCCGCGGTTGTCAATGCCGGTAAAACGCACGGAGAGCCCGGGGCTCTGTTCGCCTGCAAGGCCGGGCTGGAAGAGTCCAATAACGCCCTGCTTGCGTTCACCCACCCGCAGCAGCAGGATCTGTGACTTCGCCACCTTGCCTGTCACGCGAAGCTTGTCGGTCGGGATGAGAGGAATCCCACGCCATGTGAGGAAGGGGCTTCCGAAGAGCGTCACCGTGGGAGGAGGAACACCGCGGCGTGTGCACTCGCGTCCGAACGCGGCGATTGCGCGAGGATGCGCGAGGAAGAGCGATGGCTCTTTCCAAACCTTGGTCAGCAACTCGTCGAGATCGTCTGGCGTGGGAGGGCCCTTGCGCGTCGAAATCTTCTGCGAATCGGCGATATTATTTAGCAGGCCATAGTCCGCGTTATTGAGCAGCTCGTTCTCCTGCCGCTCCTTGACTCCTTCGATCGTGACGCGCAACTGCTCGCGAACCTGGTCGTAGGGATTGCTGAAGAGGTCACTGGTGCGTGTTTGCACGTTGACCAGCGCATTGATGCTGCTGAGGATGTACTCGCGCGGCTCTTCCTCGTACTGCGCATACGTCTGGGGAATCTCAGAATCATCGGAGCGTCCGCAGACGACATCAATCGGCTGGTCTTCGACAACACGATTCAGTCGAAAGATGCCCGACTCCAATGGCTTCCAATCCAACAACCGAACCAGCCAGCGTGGTGTAATCGCACCATAGATCGGCGCCGTCTTGGTTACATTGGCTAATTGATAAGCTGCCTGGTCGCTTACGGATGCGCGCGTCGGTTCTGCCACGGAAGGACTCCTTTATCGAGCAAGTGCGATGTGCGGAAATTGTAGTCCAGGCGCAAGAGGAAATGTCTCAATCCGGTGAACAAGATTCGGCCGCCCCTCGGGGTATCCAGGGGAACCACCTGCCACGCGAGACTAATATTTAAGAAGTTTTCGGTCGATACGGTCCGACCATGCGTGAAGTCCGCCGCGCAAGTTGGACACCTTCGTGAAGCCGTGCTTCTGCAGATATTCCACGGCCTTCACCCCCCGTGGACCCATCTTGCACACCGCCACAATTTCCTCCTGGACGTCCAGTTCAGCGAGACGCTTTGGCAGTTGTGCCAGCGGAATCAGATGGCCGCCAATATTCGAGATCTCGTACTCATACTCATCGCGCACATCCAGGAGAAACACGTTATCTCCGTGATCGAGTCGCTGCTTCAGTTCTTCGGCTTGGATTTCTGGTACGCTCACTGCGGTCCTCATTCTTTCGTTGATCCTTAAAGCAAAAAACCACCGGCCATTGAACTTCTGGCGGTGGGTCTATTGGAGTAGCGCTGACTGAACCTTATTTAGTTCTGCAATCGCAAGCCACCAGAAGACACACAGCCGCTGCCCATACAAGGGGAACAACATGTGGTCATCTGGGATACGAAAATCATTGAGGGAAGTGTAGCATAAACCGTTCGTCCCCGTGAAAATCCATGTTAGGTGGCTGTATCCCACTGGCGCGATGGAGACTTATATCTTTTCGATTGAATTGCTTGCGTGTCCCCCCACGCACAGCCTCAAGTAGCGGACCGGGTAAACTCCTGATCAAGATTCTGCGGCCGGTTTCACACAGTGCGCATTCAGATCAAGAGGCTCTTTACTAAGACCATTATCGCTCGCCAAGCAGACCTCCTGCGCTTGTTGATGACGCTCCCCCAGCCAATAGGTGCAGCATAAATGCCTTACGCACTAGCTTTATGCGTCAACCACACCGTGTATGTTTACAGCGCAGGCTGGTCTGGCAGTCGCCGATGCCACTTGTAGGCCGCAATGGAATTCTTCCAGAAAAACTTCTCGCAGACGCTCTGGCCTTTGGGAGCAACATAGCCGCGTACGATCGTGAGCGTCTCGTCATAGGTCGCTACGTGATCGCTATTTGGCCAATCGCTCCCATACAGGATGTGGTCTTCTCCAAAGACATCCCAGATAGCATCGAGCCTCGCCTTATAAAAAGCTGGATCGTTCGGCACTACCCCATCGACGCGAACCGGAATCTCTGACAGCTTGATGAACACGCGAGGATTCTGGCTTAGATGGCGCAACATGGACCAATACTCGTTACGGTTGGGCGCTGCGGTCGGTATTTGCGATGACGGCAGATGATCAATCACCATCGTTAAATCAGGAATTCGCTCCGCCACATCGGCGACGGCGCGGATCAACTCAGCATTTGGGTTTGCACTATCCAACTCAAGGCCAAATTCGGCAAGTCTCTTGAGGCCAGAGATAAATTCTGGCTTCTTCATATCCGATCCCAGATTTCGATTCCAAAGATTTCCATAGCGAATCCCTAAGAATAGAGGATTGGCATGCAGTCGTTCCAACTCACGCAGGTAAGAAGTCGATCCCGGAATAAGGTCGCCAACCATCCCCACGATCATCGGATTCTTCTCCGCCACTCCAAGTACCCAGTCGTTATCGCTTGCTAATGGACTGGCTTCGATGGCGATAGCGCCAACAACACCGAGCGGCTTCGCCACCGTCGCATAGCGCTCTGGCAGCGCTGGCTTGTAGAGGACGGGATCACTTTTTCCCGGCCAGGGAACTCCACCCGGGCGGCTTGTGTCGAACAAATGGATATGAGCATCGAGTATCGGGATCGATGCAGGAAGGATCAACGCCAAAGGACGTGCCGCCCAGGCAAATGCTGTCGATGCTGCAAGTTGCAGGACTTCCCGCCGTTGCATGAAGCCTCCAACGCCCTGAAAATCGATAGTCGCGATAATAGATTAAGGCCGGGTCACAACACTCCCGAGGCATTTGAGTTGTCTCTACAATTGCTCTCCTGGAAAGGCTGCGATGAGCGTCAGCGGACTTATGTATTCCAAAAGAAAAACTATTTCCATTCAAGACAAGAGCATACTCAACCGCTAAATCTGCTGTCAAGTTATGCCCGTCGTGCCGGACGGAGCAGCGTGCCTGTGTCTGCGCTAGCGCGCGCGTATTGATTTCTTTTAGTGTCTCTAATGACATATTTGCTCTATTGGTTCTCAGTGTGATATCAGAGTGTGTGTTTCCGGAGCCGAAAATTGCGGTGCCTAGTTGCTGGCTGCACTTTTTGATCGAAGCCACGGCAGATATGTTGAAGGGGATTTCCGATGACGAAACGCTATACGACCGCAGTCCTGACTGTCTCGCTTCTCTGTTTTGGTGGGCGTGCCGGAGCGCAAGTACAAACCAAGCCGGATCCGTTGCTGCGTGGCTTTGAGAATCCGCCGAACAGCGCGAGGCCTCGGGTTTGGTGGCATTGGATGAATGGCAATATCTCCAAGCCCGGAATCAAATTGGATCTGGAGTGGATGCATCGGGAAGGATTAGCCGGCTTCCAGACGTTCGATGCTGCCCTGGCAACGCCTCAGGTGGTCCCGCATCGCCTCGTATACATGACGCCGGAGTGGAAGGACGCCTTCCGCTATGCGACCACTATCGCCGACCAACTCGGAATGGAAGAGGCCATTGCCGGTTCCCCGGGCTGGAGCGAAACAGGCGGCCCTTGGGTTCCGGCCTCGCAGGGAATGAAAAAATATGTCTGGAGCGAGACGGATGTGGAGGGCGGCAAGTCCACCAGCATTGTGTTGCCACATCCCCCCGCTAGCACGGGCGCGTTTCAAGACCTGCCCATCCATGATGAACTGGAATCTCCGGACGGCACCAAGCCGATTCCGCATTTCTATGCCGACTCGGTCGTGATCGCCTATCGTCGACCAGCCATCGACGCGCCATTCGAGTCCCTCCATCCGACGATTACCTCAAGTGGAGGCGCACTCGATGTCGCCATCCTGACTGATGGCGATCTGCTCAAGACAACCGATCTTGCGATCCCCGCCGCCGGCGCGGACGCCTGGATTCAGTATGAATTTCCGCAGCCCCAGACGATGCGAGCCATCACCATCGTCACCAAAGACGTGCGTGGCTTCACCGCCGCGTTAGCCGGTTTGTCGAACCCAAAGAAATCGCTGCAGGCCAGTGACGATGGCCAGACCTTCCGCACAGTGAAAGAACTTCCGAATGGCGGAGCGCCCGAGCAGACTGTCTCATTTCCCGCCGTCACTGCAAAGTATTTCCGCGTCGTGTTCACAAAGACGCCTCCTCCTCCGCTCCCTGCCTGGGCGAAGAACATGGACCCAAAGACCCTAGGCATCAAAATGGAGCCACCGCCAACGGACTACAAAATCGCCGAACTCGAACTGCATCCCGGCGCCAGGGTGGATAGGTTTGAAGAGAAAGCAGCATTCGTCCCTGTCCCTGATCTATATGAATTTGCCACTCCACCGGTATCGCCTGAGGATGCCATCCAGAAGAGCGATGTCCTCGACCTTACCAGCAAGATGCGTCCAGATGGCACCTTGGACTGGACGCCACCGCCCGGGAATTGGGTCATTCTCCGATTCGGCTACTCCTTGTTGGGAATTACTAACCACCCCGCCACGGCTGAAGCAACCGGGTTGGAAGTGGATAAGCTGAACCGCGCCTATGTGAAGAACTACATGAATCATTATCTGGATAGTTACAAGGACACCGTTGGTGCCGACAATATGGGAGCGCGCGGAATCAAGTACGTGATCACCGACAGCTGGGAAGCTGGCTCGCAAAACTGGACCGACGACATGATCGCCGAGTTCAAGACGCGTCGCGGCTACGATCCAACCCCTTGGATGCCGGTTCTCACCGGCCACATCGTAGAAAGTTCTGAGGCGAGCGACGGCTTCCTCTGGGATTTTCGTAAAACCATCGCAGATCTCACCGCAGACGAGCATTACGGCCAGGTTCAGGCCTCTCTAAAAGAACGCGGAATGGGGCACTATGGCGAGTCCCACGAGTCCGGCCGAGCCTTTATTGCGGACGGCATGGAAGTCAAAAAGCTCGACGACATCCCCATGGGAGCAATGTGGACACAGGTCCCGGGAGTCAATGAGATTCAATATAACTACAACGCCGACGATCGCGAATCCGCATCCGTAGCGCATATCTACGGTCAGAACATCGCCGCCGCGGAGTCCATGACAGCGGCTGCTGCACCCTGGGGCTGGTCGCCCGCAACCCTCAAGCCTACTGCCGATCAGGAGTTGCTGAACGGCATCAACCGCTTCGTCATTCACGAGTCTGCGCATCAACCACTCGTTGGCAAAGGTACCAAGCCAGGTCTCACCCTCGGACCCTTCGGCCAGTGGTTCAACCGCAACGAAACCTGGGCGGAAGACGCAGGCCCCTGGGTGAACTACCTCGCTCGCAGCAGCTATATGTTGCAGCAGGGACGCTTTGATGCCGACCTGGTTTATTTCTATGGTGAAGATTCAAACCTCACCGCCATCTTCAATACCAAGGCTCCCGATGTGCCGGCCGGATATGGTTTCGACTACATCAATGCCGACGGCTTGATCCACGAGTTAAGCGTCAGCAATGGGCGAATCACAACTAAAAGCGGCATGAGCTATCGTGTCCTTGGACTCGATCCCTACAGCAAACACATGTCTCTCCCGGTGCTCCGCGCGATTCACGGACTTGTGGAAGCCGGCGCTGTTGTGGCTGGTCCTCAACCCGTTGACGATCCAAGCATGGCCGACGATCAAGCCGAGTTCCACAAACTAAACACAGAGCTGTTTGGAGACGGAACAGGAGTTCATCATGTCGGCAAAGGCGCAGTGTACGCTGGTCAAAGCCTGACGGAGGTCTTCCAGTCTGTAGGTATTGCTCCGGACTTCGATTACACCAGGCCGGAGAAAGATACGCGGATCCTGTTCGCCCATCGCAAGCTGCTGGATGGCGAAATCTACTTCGTCGACAATCGGAGCGATCATGATCAAACTGTAGACGCAAGCTTCAGGGTGACCGGCAAGACCCCGATGCTCTGGTATGCCGAAACGGGTAAATTGCAACCTGTGTCCTACAAAATTGCGGATGGCCGCACAATGGTGCCTCTGCAGATGGAGCCGTGGGGAACCGTATTTGTCGTCTTCCGTAAGCCGACGACCCAGCCCGCGCGGACGATACCGGCACCGATCTCAGCAGGAGTTGTCACCGTAAACGGCCCCTGGACCGTCAGCTTCACGCCTGATCTTGGTGCGCCCCCATCCATCACGCTGCCCGACCTGATCTCATGGAGCGACAGCACAGACGCTGACGTGAAATATTTCTCCGGCAGCGGAACTTACTCCAAAACAATTCGCGTCCCGGAAGCCCTCTTCAAGAAGAATGCCCAGCTCTGGATTGATCTTGGCTCGGTGAAGAACCTTGCCGACGTCACGGTGAACGGCAAAAGTCTCGGCACCGTTTGGCACGCCCCTTATCGCGTCGATGCAACCGGTGCACTGAAGCCCGGAGACAACGAAGTGACGATCAAAGTAACCAACGCCTGGGTGAATCGGTTGATTGGCGACCAGCAATCGAACGCCACCACAAAATATACGTCGGCTGATGTCAAACCCTACAGTGCGGATTCTCCCTTGTTGCCATCGGGCTTGCTCGGTCCTGTCAATATCTCATCCGAAACAACGCAGCCATAGTGTGCCGGAGGTCAAGAGTTCGCTCGATCGTGTGACCACACCCGTGCACCGGAGGTGGGCACCGGACGTGAACCGTGTTGGGCGCATCGCCGAAGGTCTCAGGGGCTGCGCCTTCGCGTAGCGTTTAGTTGAACGCACCACGTCTGCCCCTTCTTTGAGAACTTCGCCAACGCGGAGCCTGACACAGGGTTCGAGCTTTCATGGAAGGTTAGGACGAATGAAACTCAGCAGCGCACACACAATGTATCTTCGCTTCGCATTGTTCTTCGTCATCTATTCTGCCGCGATTGTTCCTGTAACGAAGAGCGCGGTGGCTCAGTCTCAGTTGTCCAAACCATTTGCGCTGACGTGTGATTCTTTGACGCAGCCGTTGGGCATTGATTCCATAAAGCCTCTCTTTGCATGGAAGCTCAAGGATGGCAGAACGGGCGCGAAACAAACAGCGTACGAGATTCTTGTTTCCAGTCGGCCTAGCCAAACGGGCGTTCTCAATGCAGACGTCTGGGATAGTGGTCGCATCGCATCGGAACAGTCCGTGAATGTTTCGTACGACGGAAAGCCTCTCGCAGCTGAAACGCGGTATTACTGGCAGGTGCGCGTCTGGGGGCAGGATGGCAGACCCTACCCATTGAGCCTTGCAGCTTGGTGGGAGACGGGTCTGATGACCTCCAGTGCGTGGAAGGCGCAGTGGATTGGCTACGAGGAGCAGGAACTGCAGAGTGTTCGACACGCGGGCGCCACCTGGATCACCAATGCGGAAGCCCCCGGCTTCATGAATCCGAAGGATACACATCATGACTTTCGGCTTGCGTTCGCGCTGCCCGCACCTGTGAAGCGAGCCGTACTCTATGCAACCGGTGAGGACACCGCAGATGCATGGATCAATGGCAAGCGGGTCATGCAGGCCCAGCCACTCTCGCCATGGCAACAGATGCCTTGGAAGACCTACTTCATCAAGGACGTTACCGGAGAAGTTCACGCCGGGCAGAACAGCGTCGCGATCGGGATCACGCACTTCTACACGCCAGGAAAGCGGTCCTCACCAATTAATACCCAAATGCCGATGAGCATGTGTCTTTACCTGGTGCTGCAGGATGGGTCGACAAGGGTCATCACCAGTTCCGATCCTGGATGGAAGGCCGCTTTCAACGCCCACGATCATTGGTACGATGACAGCTTCAGCGATGGGCCCTGGAAAGCGGCCGTTCCGTATGCGATGCTGGCAGATTCCGCGGAGAATGTGACTTCGATAAACCCTGTGCCCACAGGCCCTGTTGTCATTCTTCGCCATACGTTTCAAGAAGCGAAGCCGATCGTCTCGGCACGTCTGTATGCGACAGCGCTTGGCGCCTACAAATTTCATATCAACGGCAAAGCAATTGGCGACCAGATTCTTGCGCCCGGCTGGATGGACTTCCGTGAGCATGTCCCCTACCAGGTGTACGACGTAACCGCTGATCTCAAGCCTGGGAAGAACGCGATTGCAACCTTTCTCGCACCCGGCTGGTACAGCACGCCGCTCAAGTGGTTTCGTCAATCGAACAACTACGGCGTTACTCCTCCCGCAGTGAAGGCCCAGCTACGCATCGAGCATTCTGATGGTTCCGTGGAATGGATTAGCACGGACCAAACCTGGAAAGCCGATGTTTCCGCCATCCTGAAGGCTGAAATCTACGACGGCGAAACCTACGACGCTCGCCGCGTACAGGCAGGATGGGACACCTCAGCTTTCGGCGATGCGACGTGGCACGCTGCAAGCCTCGTTGCTCCACGGGAGCCGCAGATCATTAGCCAATATTTCCAGCCAATCCGGGAAGAGACGGTCCTCACTGCAAAGGCCATAACCAGTCCTTCGCCAGGCGTCTATATCTTCGACTTTGGCCAAAATCTAAGCGGCGTTCCGCGTATCCGTGTCACAGGCAAACGAGGTGACGATATCAAGCTTCGCTTTGCTGAGGTACTCAATCCCGATGGAACGATGTACATCGATAACCTTCGCACAGCAAAGGCGGCCGATCACTTTATTCTTTCGGGTGGCCATCCGAATAGTGCGCCTGAGAGCTATCAGCCGCAGTTCACGTATCACGGGTATCGCTACATTGAAATCTCTGGCCTCGCTGAAAGGCCATCACTCGACGCAGTCAAGACAGTTGTCCTTCACACGGACGCGCCATTTACAACCCAACTTGAGTCAGATGATGCGATGGTCAATAAACTGTGGAGCAACATTGTGTGGGGACAGCGGTCAAACTTCATGGGAGTTCCCACCGATTGCCCTCAGCGCGATGAACGCCTCGGCTGGACTGCCGATGCGCAGGTCTTCTGGCGTACGGCTTCCTACAATATGGACCTGGACGCATTCACTCGCAAGTTCTCATCCGACCTGCGCGGAACCCAAGTCGGTACGAACATGTATGGCATCATCGCGCCCGGCACCAGCACTCCCAACGATGGCTTCGCAGCAGCCTGGAGCGATGCCGGCATTATCATCCCGTGGACTGGCTGGATCCAAACAGGGGACAAGCAAATCATCGACGAGAACTGGGACGGAATGGAGAAGTATCTCGCCACCATCCAGGGCAGCAACTCCAATTACCTATGGAGGAAGAACTTCGGTACCCCCTTTGGTGATTGGCTCACCCCAACCAAAACGACGCCCGAAGATCTCCTTGCCACTGCCTACTGGGCCTACGACGTGAGCCTGATGCGGCAGATGGCGACCGCAACTGGCCGCACTCAGAAAGCGGCCGAATATAGCGACCTCTTCGAGAAGATCAAAGCTGCCTTCATCAAGGCCTACGTGCGCTCCGATGGATTCGTCGGAACTGTCGATAACTATCCGAGCATTCCGCCGCCGTCCATCGCGCCAGAAGTTCAGGGCGCAGCAGGTGACAAGCAGGTGGTTGAAACGCAGACCGGTTATGTCCTTGCGCTCTACTTCGATTTGCTGCCGAAGGAACTCCGCGGTCCAGCTGCGAATAAGCTGGTGCAAAAGATCAAAGAGAATCAGTGGCTCCTTGGTACCGGCTTTCTTGGGACGCCGTATCTGTTGGAGGTCCTCTCCGATAGCGGGTACAGTGATGTCGCCTACCGGCTGCTTCTAAACCGAAGCTCCCCATCATGGGGTTACTTGATTGACCACGGCGCGACAACGACCTGGGAGCGTTGGAACGGCGATACGATGCGTGACGATCCCAGCATGAATTCTTACAACCATTACGCCTATGGGGCCGTCGCTGCGTGGATGTATCGCTACGCTGCGGGCATAGACGCGCTGTCTGCAGATCCCGGTTTCCATACCATCTATCTCCATCCAAACTTCGATTCGCGACTCGGGAGTTTAAGCGTTTATTACCAATCCCCCTACGGAACAATTCGCTCGGACTGGAAGATCAAAGGCTCCACGGCCATCTGGAATCTCACCATCCCGCCGAATGCGACTGCGATTCTTCCTGTCGATGCAACAAATGCTTCGGCCTTCATACTCGATGGAACTCCCATTGCCCAAAGCGGAAGGGTCCTTGCGGAAGGCGTTCGCTCTTATCGACTTCCATCTGGAAACTATTCCTTCAATGTGTCTCTGGAAGGAAACGCCAAGTCCTCGACTATTAATTGATTGCTTCGAAATTGAAGGTTGGTAGTTAGAGATGTCACGCAACCGACGCTCGATTCTGGTTTCACCCTTAAGCGTCGAAACACTTTGAAAGGACCACCATGAAAAGTTCCACGACCTGCATCTTCGTTGCGACCATCAGCGGGCTCCTCTGCGGTCCCATCCTTCAGGCGCAGCAGGCCCCAGACCCCAACGAAATCAAGATCGACTGGACCCAGACCGTGACCGTCTCAAAGTCCACGCCAACACTTCAGGTCGTAGTCAATCCCCAGCTTTTGCGCGGGGCCAAATTACACGATTCGTCCTTCGCTGCGCTGCATGCCCTCGGTGCAGACTACGTGCGCTATGTTCCCTGGTTGCCCTATCCCCGCCAGGCGGTTGCCGAACTCGCTCCACCGGCTAATGGCAACACTTCCTGGGATTTCTCCCACATCGATCCAACCCTCGACGACTTTATGAAGGCCACCGAAGGCCATTCCGTCATCCTCAACTTCAGCACCCTACCTGCCTGGATGTTCAAGACCGACAAGCCGGTCACCTATCCCGATGACCCCAATCAAGTCTTCTGGAACTACACGCAGGGAACTGAGCTGCGTGATCCTTCCATGAAGGAAGCAGCCGGCTACCTCGCGCGCCTGCTCTCCTGGTACACCAAGGGAGGATTCACCGACGAAAATGGTAAGCGTTGGAACTCCGGACATCACTATAAAATTCCCTACTGGGAGGTGCTCAATGAAATTGAATTTGAGCATAAGTGGACTCCAGAGCAATACACGAAGTTCTACGATGCCGTGACGGTTGCCATGCGCAAAGTAGATCCCCAGATTAAGTTCATCGGGCTCGCGCTCGCACAACCAAGTCAGCATCCTGAAATGTTCGAGTACTTCCTCAACCCGGCTAACCACCAGCCTGGTATCCCGCTTGACTTCATCTCCTATCACTTCTACGCTCATCCGATCGCTGACCAAACAATCGACAGCTGGCAATACACCTTCTTTGATCAGGCCGACGGATTTCTCAACACCGTTCGCTATGTCGAGCAAATTCGCAACAAATATTCCCCCTCCACCAAGACCGACCTCGATGAATTAGGTGTAATTCTCCCCGAAGATGAAAAGGAAATTCGGAACCCTGGTTATGTTGCCAAGCCTCCCCCCGCAGCCTACTGGAACCTCGCTGGAGCGATGTACGCCTATCTCTATGCTGAAGCGGCGAAGTTGGGTGTCGACGTCATTGGTGAGCCTCAACTCGTCGGGTATCCCTCCCAGTTTCCCAGCGTCACCATGATGGACTATGACACCACTCAACCGAATGCCCGCTTCTGGATCCTCGATTTGCTCAAGCGCAGCTTCAGCCCCGGAGATCAGTTGTCCCAGACGACGATTGAAAATGCCGGACTGTACGCGCAGGCGTTCCACACCAAACGAGGGAAGGTATTGCTCATCATCAATAAGCGCAATTTCGAGCAAAAAGTTACGCTTCCAGCGGACGCTGACGGCGCCTCGCTATCCTATGTCGCTCCGTCAACGGACGATCGTGCCGCGGCTACCATTACGTTGACTGTGCGAACTCTCTTGCTAGAACCCTTTGAAGTAGCAGTCGTGCAATTCAAATAAACTTTCTATCCGAGGAGATTTACCTTGCAGAGAGTTGCCTTTCAGCTTCGAATTAGACCGGGCAAAGAGAACGAGTATGAAGAAGCGCATCGCTATGTGTGGCCTGAGCTCTTGCAGGAACTGGAGCGCTTTGAGGTCAGCGATTACTCCATTTTTCGTCGTGGACAACAGCTTTTTCTCTATTTGCACGTACCGGACTTCAATGCACTTCTTGAACATCTTGCCGCCAGTGATGTAAACCAACGATGGCAGCGCGAGATGGCTCCGCTCTTTGAACCAGTTCCTGACCTCGCAGCGAATGAATCCATCGCGATGATGCAGGAAGTCTTTTTTATGCCCGGCAACTCTTCTCCAGGCAGTTCAAGCCCATTTGCTAAAGGCGTAGCCGAGTGAATCCCAACTACAAACATCTCCGCGTTGGCCTTGCCGGAGTAGGCCTTGATACCTATTGGGCCCAGTTCGAGGGGCTGGAAGAACGGCTGCTCGGCTATCTTTCCGAAGTCGAGCGAAAGATTGAGTCTCCGAAACGCATCATTTGCAATGTTGGGCTAATCGATACACCCCAGAAAGCCATCGACGCCGCGCACTTTTTTCGCCGCAATGACATCGACATCCTCATCGTCTACGTAACAACGTATGCCCTGTCGTCGACGGTGCTGCCTCTGGCATCGCGCGCGGGTGTGCCAATGATTTTCCTCAATCTGCAACCCACTGCCGCTATTGATTACGAAAACTTCAATCGATTAGGCAGTGGCACGGAAATGACCGGCGAGTGGCTCGCTCATTGCAGTGCATGCCCCATACCCGAGATCGCCAACGTATTTCATCGTTTGGACATTCCCTTCCACCAGGTCACTGGAATCCTCCACGACGATCCCGTCTGTTGGAACGACATCGAAGAGTGGCTTCGTGCCGCCGCGGTCGCGCATGATCTCGCTCATGCTCGTCTCGGTCTTATGGGCCACTACTACAGCGGCATGCTCGACGTTTCGACGGACCTCACCCAGGTGAGCGGTCGATTTGGCCTTCACATCGAGATCATCGAAGTAGACGAACTCAGCAGCTTGCGCCGCGAGATCACAGAAGACTCCATCAAGGAGAAATTAACAGAGTTCACCGAGTTCTTTGACTTAGACAACGAATGTCCCAAGACAGAGGTGAAGCGCGCAGCCGTGACTGCCACCGCGCTCGATCAGCTTGTTTCCGTCAACGACCTCGACATGCTCGCCTACTACTACAAGGGAACGGGGGTCCCCGATAACGAATCGACCATGAGTTCCATTATTCTCGGCGCCTCGATGCTGACGGGGCGGGGAATTCCGGTAGCCGGCGAATATGAGATCAAGAACGTCATCGCCATGAAGATCCTCGATCTACTCGGCGTCGGTGGTTCCTTTACCGAGTACTACGCCATGGATTACTCCGCCGATTGTGTTCTCATGGGCCACGACGGCCCCTGTCATATAGGAATCGCGCAGGACAAAATCAAGGTGAGACCGATGAAGGTCTATCACGGCAAGGTCGGCAAGGGTCTCTCCGTCGAGATGTCCGTGAAGCAAGGCCCTGTCACGTTACTCTCGGTCGTCGAAGACAAGCGGCACGGCTTTATGTTGTTGGTCGCCGAAGGAGAAAGCGTCCCCGGAGCGATTCTCGAGATCGGCAACACCAACAGTCGGTATCAATTTGCACTCGGCGCGCGCGGCTTCATTGAGCAATGGAACTCCCATGGCCCGGCCCATCATTGCGCCATCGGCACCGGCCACGTCGCCAGCCAGATCGACAAGTTGGCACGCCTGCTTCGGCTCAACTGCATTCGTGTCTGTTGAAAGAGTCAAGTCGCCGAGCGTAACAGGCGCGGCTACCGTGACGGGATACCTGGAGGATAATCTGCTTGAACAGAATCTCTATCTCCGCTCTATGGCTAGCCGCGGTGTTCAGTTGTGCCGCCTCCGTGCAAGCGCAGACGGAGGTTCAGCTTCTGGAAAAGACCTTCGCGCTCCCTCCTGACGATGCGCGAGTCATGATGCGCTGGTGGTGGTTCGGTCCGGCGGTCACCAAGCCAGAACTCGGTCGCGAGATAGAGCAGATGAAAGACGGCGGTTTTGGTGGCTTTGAAATTCAGCCGGTCTATGCGCTCGCTCTCGATGATCCGAAGAGTGGCTTTCGCAACCTCCCCTATCTCTCGGATGAGTTTCTCGATGACGTGCACTACGCCAACGTCGAGGCGCACCGGCGCGGAATGCGAGCCAGTCTTACCCTATCCAGTGGTTGGCCCTACGGCGGTCCACACACGCCAATTACGGATGCGGCCGCGAAGCTTCAGATGATTCAGACGCCAGTCGCTAAAGGCATCAGCTCTCTTCCCGTGCCGCCCCTCGGCAATGGTGAATCACTCATCGGAGTATTCCTGTCCGACGCAGGCTGGATCTCCGGCCATGTAACGCAAGCACCCGTCATGCTTCCGCTTCCCGCCAACGGCGCGCTGCGGCTGTCCATTCCTCCTGACGCTGCGAGCGGTGAACGAGCCGTGCTGTGGTTCATCTCCACCCGGACAGGTCAGCAGGTAAAACGGTCAGCGGTCGATGCCGATGGCTTCGTCCTGGACCATTTCTCGCGCGAGGCAGTCGATCATCACCTTAACAACGTTGCGGACAAGTTGATTGCGGCCTTCGGGGACCAGCCGCCGTATTCCGTCTTCAGTGATTCACTGGAGGTCTATGGCTCGGATTGGACGCCCGGTTTGTTAGAGCAATTTAGGCAGCGTCGTGGATATGACCTTCTGCCCCACCTATCCGAATTGTTTTCCGCCAGCCCAACCGAAGAGGCCTTGGCCGTACGCCATGATTGGGGCCAAACGCTAACCGAGTTGGTTGACGAAAATTATCTCAAGCCGATCAATGCCTGGGCCGCGGCGCACCACACGCTCTTCCGCTCCCAGAGCTACGGTGAGCCGGCAGTCTCGCTCTCAAGCAACGCGCTGGTGGATCTTCCGGAAGGCGAGGGTCCCCAGTGGCGACAGTTCTCCTACACCCGCTGGGCGACGTCGGCCAGCCATGTCTACGGGCGTCCCATCACCTCGGCAGAGACCTGGACGTGGCTTCATTCACCAGCCTTTCGCGCTACGCCCCTTGATATGAAAGCCGAGGCGGACCGCTTCTTTCTCCAGGGAGTGAATCAGTTGGTGGGGCACGGCTGGTCCTATTCGCCACCGTCCGTCGCCGAGCCAGGCTGGCGTTTCTACGCGGCTGCCGTCTTCAACGCGCACAATCCCTGGTGGCTGGTCATGCCGGATATCGCCAGCTATCTCCAACGTGTCAGCTGGATACTGCGCCAGGGCGATCCGGCCAATGATATTGCCATTTATCTACCTGAAGAGGATGCGTACGCTGAATTCACGCCCGGTAAAGTTTCGCTGTCTGACCTGATGCCCCGGTGGATCACGCCCGCGCTCACGCAGGCTATTGAGGATGGCGGCTATAACTTTGACTACATCGATAGTGCGGCAATCGCTGCACGTGGAATTCACTACCCTTTGCTGATCCTGCCTGATGTAGACCGCCTCTCTCCATCGACCCTCCTGCAGATTCAGAACTACGTGCAGCTTGGCGGCAAGGTCATCGCTCTTGGACGTCTTCCTTCACATATCCCCGGACTGCAGCTGGATGCGCAGGCGTCGAACCATCTCGCATCGGATGTGCAAACTTTCTTCGGCCCCACTGGCTCAAGCGCCAATCTGCGTAGTATCCGCGATGTATCTCAACTTCAGCAGACACTCAGAGCCATGCTTCCGGAGGATATGCATCTCGCCACGCCCGCGCCTGAGGTGGGCTTCATCCATCGCAAGCTGTACGCGAGCGACATTTACTTTATTGCGAATACCGGCAATCAACCCATCGACACCCGCGTCAACTTCCACAGCGCCCACCTTGCGGGTGAATGGCTCGACGCGGATACAGGAGAAGTCCGAGCAGCGCGCATGGATGAGTCCGGAATTCAATTGACGCTTGCTCCATACGAATCGCGCATCCTGCTACTCCACGACGGTGCAAGCTCCGGCAGCACGAGTGATCCTGCAAGGGAACTCCACACTACCAGCCATGTAGCCGACCTCACGGGCACGTGGCAGGTGCATTTCGACGGCAACATTCCTGATCGGAGCATGTCCTCGCTGGTCTCCTGGACTGACACGCCGAACACCCTCTACTACTCGGGTATTGCGACGTACCGTAAAACATTCAACCTCTCCAGCGATGAACCCCATCGCACCCGTGTCGCGCTCAACTTTGGAGCAGGCACGCCACTCCCCGAGTTACCCGCAAGTTACGATCACCCCGGCATGCAGGCACGCTTCGATCCCCCCATCCGCGAGGCGGCTTTGATTTACATCAACGGCAAACGTGCTGGATCGCTCTGGCATCCGCCCTATGAGTTGGATATAACATCACTGGTCAAACCCGGTAGCAATGAGCTGGAGGTGCGAGTTGCCAATACCGCGATCAATCTCCTGGCGGGCCAATCCATGCCCGACTACCGGCTTCTCTGGGAGCGTTACGGACAGCGCTTCACGCCGCAGGACATGGACAATCTGCAGCCCCTCCCCTCCGGCCTGTTGGGTAAGGTCGAGCTCATCACCACCACCGCGCAATAACTTGCACGCTTCCGCTACAAAAAGCCAAGTCACTCAGCTTTGTAGCTTCCGCTCTGCGCCGGCACGGGCTGCATGGCTTTCAAATAATTGCCGTAACCCACCACCACCGTAGAGCTCACCAGAAGGAACAGCCCCAGGGCTACGAGGGTCTTCGTCCGCCGGCTCGTTCCTCTCCACTCCCTCAGCTCCAGGCCCCAAAGCGTCGCGAAGATAATGATGCTTGCCATGTGCAGCGTCCAGCTGGAGAAGTCGTACTTGCCCATCTTCGTCTGACCCATCGAGTAGAAGAAGAACTGGAAATACCAGATCACGCCAGCCATTGCCGCGAACAAATAGTTGGCGACGAGGGTCTTCGGTCCAATGTGCCCCGTCGTCGATGCTTCGCGTGGGTCGAAGTCCACCAGCGTGTCCCCCGATGCATGGCCCGCGCGCATTGGGTTATGCCCGGCCTCTCCAACGAACTGGCGAATCGATTGGTTCTTCACAATCAGAATCACCGACCAGATAAAATTCGTCGCGAACCCTCCCCACAACACGACGATCAGGATCGGCAGATTCTGCCACAGGTCGAGGCGATGATGCGCAATCAACTCTGCCTTGGCGATCTTGCCGATTGGAGCTCCTGCATCCAGGCCGAACGCAAAGAAGCTGCTCATAATCCCCGCAAAGATCGCGACGGCAATCCCTTTGCCGAACGAGAAGTCCGACTCTCCCGCCTCGATCTTCTCTTCGGTAGTAATCCCCCTTTCCTTCGAGAGGCCCGCCGCCCCATTCACCGCCACCGCCACCAGGCACAATGCCACGCCCGCAAGAATAATCTGCCCGGAAGCCTCATGCAGAATCGTATGAATCGATCCGTCATAAATCGGGGGGATCAGCGTCCCAAACGCCGTGCAAAGTCCCAACGCAATTGCATATCCAAGCGCGATGCCGAGATACCGAATCGCCAGCCCGAAGGTCAGGCCCCCAATGCCCCAAAGCGAACCCCACAGCAGCGCATAGCCTATGCTCGAAGAAGGCGCAGCATGCAAGATGCCCACTACGTTGGGTACGAAGATATACGCCAGTACCACCGGCGCGACAATCCACGCAGCGAATCCCTGGATCAGCCAGTAAATCTCCCACGACCAGCGTTTGATACCGCGAAAAGGTATGAAATTGGTGGCAGAGGCAAACCCACCGATCCAGTGATAAATTACGCCGACAAACGGATTGGGTCCCACTCTTGCCTCATGATGGTTGCAGGATAAATTCTTGGCGTACGATGGAGTACAACCGTGAATTGCGTAGGGAAAATATACTCTCTATTGAATTATCCTGTCGAACGAATCATGCTGCGGAGGCCATGATGCGAGTTTCGTTGTTCATCACCTGCTACAACGACACTCTATTTCCCTCCACAGGGAAATCCGTGGTCCGCGTTCTCGAACGACTCGGCCATACCGTAGATTTCCCTCCCGGCCAAACCTGTTGTGGCCAGATGCATTGGAATACCGGCTACCAGGCGGAAGCTCTGCCCTTGCTTCAACGCTTCGTCGACCAGTTCAGAGGAGCCGAGGTCGTCGTCATTCCCTCATCTTCCTGCGTGGCCATGATGCGTGATCACTATCCGAAGATGGCTGCAGAGATTGACGATGCACAGCTCACTGCGGACGTCGAAGCCCTGCTGCCCAAAGTGTTCGAGTTCTCCGAATTCCTGACCAAGCGCCTCGGCCTCGAGGACGTCGGCGCCTGCTACCCTCATCGCGTCACCTACCACGCCAGCTGTCATGGCCTTCGTAGCCTGTCTCTCGGCGACGGTCCGCTTCGTCTCTTGAAGGCCGTCCGCGGAATTGATCTCGTTGAACTCGACCGCGTCGAGCAGTGCTGCGGCTTCGGAGGAACCTTCGCCATCAAGAATGCAGCAGTCTCCAGTGCCATGCTCGAGGAGAAGATCTCGGCCGTTCTCGACTCCAGGGCCGACACCTGCACAGCGTGTGACAACAGCTGTCTCATGCATATTCAGGGAGCGCTCCACCGCCAGCGCACCGGCGTAAAAACCCTGCACCTGGCCGAAATTCTCGCTGCGGATGAAGAGGCGCAACCGTGAGCGCAGGTCCGCTCGATCCGAAGACCGCGCCTGCCTTCCCCATGGCCGCGAAAGCAGCGATGGAGGACTCGCAGTTACGCAGAAACGTGCGTCATGCGACCGATGTCATTCAGGCCAAGCGTGCCCGCGTCATCGACGAGATGTCGGACTGGCAGGCCCTGCGCGAGACCGGCAAGCAGATTCGTCAACACACCATGCGGCATCTCGATTTCTATCTTGAACAGTTCGAGGCCAACTGCACACGAGCTGGCGGTGTGGTGCACTGGGCCCGTGACGCGGCCGAGGCTCGCCGGATCGTTGTCAGCCTGGTGAAGGCGAGCGGCTCGGATGAGGTCATCAAGATTAAGTCGATGACCACCGAAGAAATTCAGTTGAATCCAGCCCTCGAGGCGGCAGGGATTCACCCCTATGAAACGGACCTCGCCGAGCTCATCATTCAGCTCGGCCAGGATCAGCCCTCGCACATCGTAGTTCCGGCGCTGCATAAAAATCGTCAGCAGATTCGCGAGATCTTTCAGCGGACCATGCATCTCCCCGAGCTTGGCGACCAGCCCCAGGACCTCGCGGATGCAGCGCGCATGTTTTTGCGCGAAAAGTTTCTCCGCGTCAAAACGGGAGTAAGTGGCGCGAATTTCCTCATCGCCGAGACTGGGGGTGTCTGCGTCGTCGAGAGCGAGGGCAACGGCCGCATGTGCCTTACCCTCCCCGAAACCCTCATCACCATTGCTGGAATCGATAAGGTTCTTCCGCGCTATCAGGACCTTGAGGTCATGCTGCAGCTATTGCCGCGCTCCGCTACCGGAGAGCGGATGAATCCCTACAACTCCATCTGGACCGGAGTGGATCCAGCGGATGGCCCGCGGGTATTCCACATCGTTCTCATGGACAACGCTCGAACAGAAATTCTGGCCGACGAAGAGGCCCGCCAAACCCTGCACTGCATTCGCTGCGGAGCCTGCCAGAATGCCTGCCCGGTCTATCGCCAGACCGGAGGCCACGCCTATGGCTCGGTCTACGCCGGCCCCATCGGAGCCATCCTTACGCCGCAATTACAGGAGATGCATCACGCCCAATCCTTGCCCTATGCCTCTTCGCTCTGCGGAGCCTGTTATGAAGTCTGCCCGGTAAAGATCAATATTCCAGAGGTTCTCATCCATCTGCGCAACAAGGTCGTGTTGCAGAACACCTCTGGCATCGCGGGCCTGTTGGATGTCGAAGCTGCCGCCATGAAAACCATGGCCGCGATCTTCCGCAGCGAACGCCGTTTCAGAGCGGCACAGCGCCTTGGTCGCATCGCCGAAACCCCCCTCGTGCGCAAGGATGAGCAGGGTCTCGGATGGATTAGCTGGCTACCAGGGATGCTCGGCGGCTGGTCGCAGACCCGGGACCTGAAGGAGATGCCCAAAGAGACGTTTCGCGATTGGTGGGAGAAGAGGAGCGGTCATGACAACTGACAAGCCCCTATCCGCAAGAGATCAAATCTTGCATCGAATTCGCGTGGCCAACGGAGGAACATCGGACGCCACAACCGCACAGAGCGGATGGTCTTCCTTGGCTCGAGGCTATAAGCGCAGCGCTACCCAAATGCGCCAGGGCGTCCTCATCCTACTCGAAGATCGCCTGCGGGATTACGACGCGCAAGTCATTCGCTCGACCCCCGCCGACGTCCTCCGTTGCGTAGCCGAGAGGCTCGCTGCGCGTGGCAAACACAGGATCGTCGTGCCGGCCGGATTTCCCGCAGAGTGGCTCCCTCCCAGCGTTACCTTCGTTCTGGACGAGTCTCTGACGCCCGCTGAACTGGATCAAGTTGACGGCGTCATCACAGGCTCCACGGTTGCCATCGCTGAGACCGGAACCGTCGTACTCCAGAATGTCCCCGGGCAGGGAAGGCGGGCGGCAACGTTGGTCCCCGATTATCACCTCTGTCTCGTCAGCGCGGACGACGTCGTCGAGACAGTACCCGAGGCCATCGCCAGAATGCAGGCAACCGCAACCTTGTCCACGACCTTCGTCTCCGGGCCCTCCGCTACAGCAGATATTGAAATGACCCGCATAAAAGGTGTTCACGGCCCGCGCTTCCTGGATGTCATTCTCATTGTGTGACATCGCACAACAAATGCCTCTATATTCGCTCCCCAAAAATGCGTGATTTTTCGTTTCTATTCCAATAGAGAGTAAATATCTATATAGTAAAAACCTTAGTTGCTATGAGGACTCTATCGATGCCTGCAAATAAGGTGCGCGACGCGGAACGGGTGTGGACAGCTCTGGATGGTTTCCAAATTGAGGTTCCTTCGTGGGGTTTCGCGAATACTGGAACCCGGTTCGGGAAGTTTTTGCAGAGTGGTGCAGCGACCACCATCGATGAGAAGTTTGCTGATGCCGCCCAGGTGAACGCTTTGACCGGCGCCAGCCCAACCGTAGCGCTTCACGTTCTGTGGGATCTTCCCAAAGGGGTAGCGGACGTTCCGGCCGTCCAGGCATTGGAGAAGAAGTTTGGCGTGAAGTCGGGTTCTATCAATCCAAATCTGTTTCAGGATGCGGAATATAAGTATGGCTCGATTGCGAATCCGAGCCCGGAGATTCGCTCGATCGCACTGGACCATTTGCTCGACTCCGTTGAAATTGGAAAGCAACTGGGCTCGAAGGATGTTTCACTCTGGATCGCGGACGGATCGAACTATCCAGGCACCCAAAACATCCGTAACCGGATTGGCTGGATGGAAGAGGTGCTCGGCGCAACCCATGCCGCCCTCGCGCACGACCAGCGCATGCTGGTGGAGTACAAGCCCTTCGAGCCGGCTTTTTATCACACCGATATTGCTGACTGGGGAATGGCTCTCGAGCTCTCTCGTCGTGCCGGCCCCAAGGCCAAAGTGCTGGTGGATACCGGACATCACTACCAAGGCACGAACATTGAGCAGATTGTTGCATGGCTCCTCCATCTCGGAGCTCTCGGCGGCTTTCATTTCAACGACCGAAAATACGCGGATGACGATCTAACCCTGGGCTCGATCGATCCCTATCAGGTCTTCCGCATCTTCCACGAAATCCTCAGCTCAGGAAAAGACGAGCAGGCAGGAATTGCATTCATGATCGACCAGAGCCACAACCTCAAAGGCAAAGTCGAGGCGATGATCCAGTCGGTCGTCACTGCCCAGGAGTTGTATGCGAAGGCCGCACTGGTCGATCCCGTAACGCTTGCCGAGCTACAGCAGCAATGCCGTCTGGTCGAGGCGGAGGAATGTTTCCGCAGCGCGTTCTGGCAGGACGTCCGTCCCATCGTCAGAGATTGGCGCGAGGCGAGAGGTCTGCCCGCAGACCCCTTGAAAGCTCTGGCGGAAAGCGGATATGTGCAGCGGATATCAGAGGAGCGTGGCAGCAAGAATGCCCGTAGCGTTTCCAGCTACGCCTGATGCGCTCCGCATCAGGAATCTCTCCAAGCCAGAAGGGCGCGCTCCTAAACTGAATTGCAACTCACCTGGATCATCATTCCATTAAGGAAACACCCCTCCTTGTAGCATAATGGGATCGTTGAGTGCTTGTTCCTCCGCGGGAGACTATGCCAGTACGCAAAACATCGAAGCGTCTCTACCTGATTCCTGTGCTGTCCAAGGCACTCGATATACTCGAGCTTTTGCAGGCCGAGAACCAACCGATGACGCTCGAAACGATCCATCGGACGACTCGGATCTCCAAGACAACGGTCTATCGAGTGCTGAAGACCTTCGTGCACCGAGGCTATCTCTCGCAGTCCTCGGATGGAACCTATCGCCAGGTGACCCGAACCAAAAAGATGCGCTTCGGCTTTGCCGGCCAGAGTGCGGACATGCCCTTCTCCAACGAAGTCACCGAGAGCCTCAAGGACGCGGCCGTTTCGGTCGGTGTTGACCTCCTCGTCCTCGACAACAAATACGATGCGGCGACAGCTCTCCAGAATGCTGAAGAGCTCGTCCGCAGCAAGGTAGACGTAATCATCGAATTTCAGGTGGACGAGCACATAGCTCCCATGATCGCGGACAAGATCGCAGGAGCCAACATTCCACTCATCGCCGTTGACATTCCACATCCGCATGCCACGTACTTCGGGGTGGATAACTACCGCGTAGGAGTCGAGGCCGGCGAGACCCTTGCTGCGTACGCAACTCAAAATTGGGGCGGCAAGGTCGATTGGGTGCTTGGGCTGGATCTACAGGAGGCCGGGCAACTTGTGCAAAGCAGAATCACCGGCGCCTTCGAGGGTATCCGCAGCGGTATTCCCGACCTGCCCGTCGAGTCCTTTGTTCGCATGGACGGTCGAGGTATGCGCGATCGCAGTAAGAAGCTGGTCTCGGATTTTCTCTTCCGCCACGCAAAGGACAAGCACATCCTCATCGCCACGGCTACGGACTCCAGCGCACTCGGCGCGGTCGATGCCGTCAATGAATTGAAGCGTGCCAAACATGTCGCTATAGTCGGTCAGGACTGCATCGCTGAAGCCATCGAGGAAATGCGCAAGCCTCGATCGCCGCTCATTGCCTCCGTCTCCCACGAGACCAGTTCTTATGGCCCGAGCCTGATTCACCTCGGGCTGCTTCTGTTGCGAGGACAGACCGTACCACCCTACAACTATGTGGAACATAAACTGGTTACGCGCGATTCGCTCAAACAGTAAGCGCGGAGAACGGCATAGCGCTGCCGCCAGGCAACCACTCACACCCAGTACGTCGGCTCTCCTGGCGTCGGCGCTCCCGCACGGGCGCCCCATTCGCATCGCTGCGCCGCCGAAATGAAGTCCTCCGCGCGCCACGAACGATTCGGTCGAGAGGGAATTTCGCCGCTCTGGCAGTCGTGTTTTCCCCATTCGAAATTGTTGCTGTATTGGTGACAGATGTGGAATGATAGGAACGCGCACGGAGATAGGACGGTTTACGTATGGCTACAAAGAGCGGCTTGCACTTTCTTGAGGATCGGTGGGATGAGGCTGTTGCTGCGAAGTTGGATGACCCTGAATTACTGCGCTATCGGTCGAACCTTTTAGGTTCCGACCTCCGCATCACAAACTTCGGTGGTGGCAATACCAGCTCAAAACTGGAGCAGATCGATCCCCTCGACGGCAGGAGCAAGCAGGTTCTTTGGGTCAAGGGAAGCGGCGGCGACCTTGGCAGCATCAAGCGATCAGGCTTTGCGACGCTCTACATGGAAAAGCTCCTCGCGCTGGAGGGGGTCTATCGCGGTGTCGATGTCGAAGACGAAATGGTGGACATGTATCCGCTCTGCACCTTTGGACACAACCCCGTGGCCGCTTCCATCGACACCCCGCTCCACGGCTTCCTTCCGTTCCCGCATGTAGACCACCTGCATCCCGATTGGGGTATCGCTCTCGCGGCCTCTGCCAACGGCAAAATCAAAATGCAACAGTTCAATCAGGAGTTCGACCACAAGCTCGCGTGGCTCCCTTGGCAGCGCCCCGGGTTCGAACTCGGCATGATGCTCAAGAAGATCGTCGAAGACACCCCCGGCTGCGACGGAGTCGTCCTCGGCGGACACGGCCTCTTCACCTGGGGGGACACCCAGCGCCAAAGCTACCTCAACACCATCACGATCATCGATCAGCTAGGGCAATTTATCGAGCGCCACGCATCGGCCCCAGCCCACAAACACTTCGGTGGAGGCGTCGTTGAGAGCCGCCCCGATCGTGCAGCAATTGCGTTGTCCATCATGCCCTACCTGCGCGGAGTCGTCTCTCGAAAGCAGCGCTGGATTGGAAGCTTTTCAGACCTCCCGCAAGTCCTCCAGTTTGTAAACTCTGCGCAGGTAGAAATGCTCGCGCGCCTCGGCACCAGCTGCCCCGACCACTTTATCCGCACCAAGATTCGGCCCATGTTTATCAAGTGGAATCCATCCGGTGATCCCGATCAATTAAAGGAATTGATCGAGACCGCTCTCGAAACCTACCGTGCCGAATACGCCGAGTACTACAAAAAACATGCACTCAAGGATTCGCCCGCACTGCGCGATGTCAGCCCAACCGTCGTCCTCGTCCCCGGCATCGGCATGTTCAGCTTCGGCAAAAATAAAACTGAGTCGCGCATCACTGGAGAGTTCTACATCAACGCCATCGGCGTGATGCAGGGTGCCGGGGCTCTCGGTGCAAACGAAGTATGCAACGAAATTCCGCAGGCTGGGCCAGCCGCGTCTGCAGACCAGTTCACGATGTATTCGAACTACGTCGCGTTGCCCCCAAGTGAGGCCTTCCGCATCGAATATTGGAAGCTCGAAGAGGCGAAAATTCGTCGCCAGCCTCCAGAAAAAGAGCTCAGCCGCAGGATAGCTCTGATCGTAGGAGGAGGCAGCGGCATCGGTCGCGAGGTCGTCCTTCTCGCCGCCGAGCGAGGTGCCCACATCGTCGTTGCAGATCGCGATGTGAAGGGTGCCGAGGCCGTTGCCAACGAGGCGGCTTCACGCTGGGGCAAGGAATCCGTCACCTGGACCAGTATCGACATCCGTGATCGCAACGCGATCAGGTCGGCCCTCGATGCCACCATCCATCAATTCGGCGGCATCGATATCCTGATCAACACGGCCGCGCTCTTCCCCTCGTCGCCCGACGGAACCATCAGCGACGCACAGTGGGCCTTAACCCTCGAAGTCAACGTGACGGCCAACTATCTGCTCACCGATGAGACTGCGAAGATCTTTGCCGAGCAGGGAATCGATGCCAGCGTCGTTCTCACCAGTTCTGCAAACGCCGTCGTCTCCAAGCGCGGCAGCGAAGCGTACGACGTCAGCAAGGCAGCCCTCAGCCACCTCGTCCGCGAGCTAGCCGTCGGCCTCTCACCCAGGGTTCGCGTCAACGGCATCTCGCCCGCCACTGTTGTCAAAGGCTCAACCATGTTCCCCCGCGACCGCGTCATCGCCTCTCTGAAAAAGTACAACCTGCCCTTCGACGAAAAAGACACCGACGACGGCCTGCGAAACGAACTCGCACAGTTCTACGCCACGCGAACCTTAACCCATCAGCCCATCGATCCCAAAGATTGCGCACAGGCCATCCTGTTTCTCGCCGGGCCGCTTGCACGCTGCACCACCGGCCACCTCATTCCAGTTGACGGCGGCCTGACCGAGGCGTATCTGCGATGAGCGAACCTCCCAGGATCGCCTCGCCTCCGTACGATGTGCGAGCGTCGATTGCCGTGGACCTGGGCGCAGAGAGCTGTCGCGTCTCGTTGCTTCGCTGGCTCCACGGCCAGCCTGTCATCACGCTGGTCCATCGATTTGCGAATGCCCCCCGTGAGGTCGCCGGTGCACTGCGCTGGGATCTCGCGATGATCGAGGCGGGTCTCGATGAAGGCCTTCGCAAGTGCGCCGCCATCGCCACCGAGGGGATCCGATCGATTGCCGTCGATGGATGGGCCGTGGACTATGTTCGCATCGATCCCAACAACCATCCCCTCGCCGACCCCATCTGCTATCGTGACGAGCGCACCATCCACTCCGAGCACGCACTGCATCAGAAGATCAGCCCGGCAAGACTGCGCAAGTTGACCGGCATTCAAGTGTTACGCATCAACACGCTCTACCAACTCTATGCCGACGCCTTAACCGGGCTGCCCGATACTCCCTGGCTCAATCTCCCGGAATACGTCCTCTCGCGCTGGGGGGCCGCTCCCGTCGCCGAATACACCAACGCCACCCACACCCACCTCATCGATCTCTTGACGCGCCAATGGTCCAATGAGATCTTTCAGTCCGCCCAACTTGACCTCGCATCGGCTCCCAGGCTTGTCCCTCCCGGTACGCAGATCGGCAAACTCCGCGGCGCTCTCGCTGGGCTGCCAGCCTTCCGCGACACGCTGCTCATCGCCCCCGCCTGCCACGACACCGCATCCGCGATCGCAGGCATTCCGGCGTCGGGCAATGATTGGGCGTACATCAGTTCGGGCACGTGGTCGTTGGTCGGAACCTTGCTCGATCAGCCACAAAATGGAGTTGAAGCTGCAGCCGAGAACTTCACAAATCTCGGAGCAGCCGGAGGCCAGATCTGTTTTCACAAGAACGTGAACGGCATGTGGCTACTCCGGCAGTGCATGGACGCGTGGGCATCGAAAGGCCACACCTGGACGCCCCCCGACCTCGCTGCAGCGGCAGAAAAAATTCCTCCACCGCAAGATCTTCTCGATATCGACGATCCCGACCTTCTACTCGCGGGAAACATGCCGCAGCGCATCAACGCGCAGCGAATACGAAAAGGCCTTGTTCCTTTGGACGACCGCCCCGAAAACGCTCCCGTCTTTGCGAGTCTGATCTTTCATAGTCTCGCGGCACAATACGCAAAGGTCCTCGATCGCGTCGCGCTGCACAGTGGCAAAAAGCTGAAGCGTCTCTTCGTCGTTGGCGGCGCAAGCCAGAACGATTTTCTCAATCGTCTTACCCAGCAGGCCACGGGCCTCGAACTCCATCGCGGATCACCCGAGAGCTCGACCATCGGAAACTTCGCCGTCCAGCTGGCCGCCCTAGAGGCCGCGGGAAACAGAGTTACCGGCCCGACTGCCAAAGAAATCTTGCGCTGGGCCAGCCTGTTTGCCGCTGCGCTCGCGCAGCATTCCACGGCCTGATCGACGCCTTGATCTAATCCCGCCCACACCGCCCACACCGCACGAACCTGCACTCGTGCACCTGCGATTTCCGCAACGGCAGGCACGAAGTGCCTCCACGGTCACCGTCCGGGCCACCTGGAGGACCTGGATGGTGGGCGATGGCAAGCCTTGTCATTCGCTCTGAGACCCTCGGCTGCGCCAGACGATAACGAGGTGGAAAATCCCGCGCATATACCGGCGAGAAATAGTTTCTGGGCGTCAGGATCGTGACTCGACACGCTAAGCCAAGTAACAGAGTTGATTGCCCTTCCGTCTCTTTCGGAGCGAATAACGTGCTCCCTCCGAAGTTGCTTGACAATCGTCAGATTCGAGGTATAGGTTCTCCTCTGTCTTCAAAGCAGAACAAGTTTTTCCCTTGAAACTTCCGATTTCTGAAGACCAGCAACACAACACTGGCAGAAGGCGTTCGGACGCCGGTAATGAACAACTGAACCAAGATCCAGAAGTTTGGAATCACGGTCGTTGAAGCAAATTGCAATGCAGCACGACATTACTGGAGGCAATATGGTGAGAAGTTTCAGGCAACAATTGATGTTGGTCTTTCTGCTTACAGTCTCTCAACTCGTTTGGGCGCAGGCTGGAACGACAGGTACCATCCTCGGAAGGGTCAGCGACAGCACAGGAGCCATCATTCCTGGAGCGCCAGTCGAGGTGACCAACCTTGCCACAGGCGTAACCATCAAGGTGATCACGAGTGGAACGGGCGATTACACTGCGTCCAACCTCATTCCCGGAAGCTATCAGGTATCGGTCCAGACGAAGGGTTTCTCCAAGACCGTGGTGAGCGGCATTACGCTCGTGGTTGCCCAGGAAGAACGCATCGACTTCCAGCTAAAGCTAGGAGCCGCGAGTGAAACAGTTCAAGTAAGCGCCAGTGCTGTTGCTTTGGACACCGATTCGTCCGCAGTCTCCCAGATTGTCACGCAGCGGCAAATCTCCCAGCTGCCACTCAATGGCCGAAATTTCACCGACCTTCTCTTCATTGGCGCTGGCGCCGTGCAAACGGTCGGCGAACAAGGTCAGATGCGGCAGAATGAAGCCAACGCCATCAGCATCAATGGGGCACGGCCGGAATCCAATAACTACACTCTGGACGGTCTGACCAATACCGATACCGCTCTCAATACTCCCGCCGTGATCCTGTCGCAGGATGCTATCCAGGAGTTCAAAGTTCAGAGCGCGACCTATTCCGCGCAGTACGGCTTCAGCGCCAATCAGGTAAACATTATCAGTAAGAGCGGAACCAATCAGCTCCACGGGTCGATCTTCGAGTTCGTCCGTAACGATGCTTTTGATGCCATACCGCACCAGACCATCACCAATAACAGCACCGAAAATCCAGAGTTGCGGCAGAATCAGTTCGGATTCGTCTTGAGCGGTCCCGTCGTGATTCCAAAGATTTACAACGGAAGAAATAGGACTTTCTGGCTAGCCAACTACGAAGGGTGGAGGATTATTCAAGGCGGACACCTTTCGGGCTATGCCCCAACGGCAGACGAGCTTGGCGGCAACTTTTCCACTGAAGCAGCAACGCTTCCCGCCTACGGAACATCAGCATGCACGACACAATTGCTTGCCGGCAACAACTGCTTGCCCATCGACCCGCTTACAGGTCAGCCATTTCCTGACAACACGATTCCCACTTCACGATTCTCGAAATTGGCGAGCGTGACCTCCAAACTGCTGCCCACCGGCACGATCGATCCAAATGGGACGGGCCCGTACAACTGGTTTGCTACCGCAAATGCCAGCACCGTGACCGATCAGCAAACCTATCGCGGTGATCAGGACTTCAAGCGTTTCGGCCAGATCTTCTTTCGTTACACCAAGGCAGATTACGATAATCAAAATTTCGCCACCGACTCACTTGCCTTGGAAGCCGGTGCGAACATCTTCACTGAAAATTCGACTAGTTGGACAGGCGGCTACACCCTTGCACTTCCAAAGGGATTTATCAACGATTTCCGATTTGGCAAGCTGGAGGCCATCTCCATCCAGGGAGACAGCCCTGCCAGCCAATCGGATATCACCGCCCTCGGCTTGACGGGAGTCTTTACTAGCTTGCCCGCCTATGCCGCGGGATACCCAACTCTCGGGTTTGGCTCTACCAGCTACGTTAACGGCGGCAGTCCTGGCAATAATCCGACCACCAGCGACATTCCCGTATGGGAGTTCTCAGACTCGGTGTCTAAGCAGCACGGTGCTCACGCCTTCAGTTTCGGCGTGGACTACCGCTCCTGGGTGCAAAAGCGCAATCTGGCCACCAACTTCCTGGGCTCCTACACCTATACCAGCAATCTCGTTACCCTTAACGGGACCGGAGGGACCAACGGCTGTCCGATCGGAAATGTGACCTGCGGAACGGGCAACTTCTACGCAGACTACCTGCTCGGCTACTACAACTCAGCCGCAACGTTCCAGCCTGGACCCTTCTCTGCAACCGGTGCAGCGCCGGGGCACTTGAATCAATATGTCTTCAAGTACTTCGCTCCTTATTTCGAGGATGACTGGAAGGTAACTGCCAAGCTGACTCTGAACCTGGGCATTCGTTGGGATTTTCGTTCCATCCCTTATGCAAACGATCAGGCAGCCGCAAATGTTGGCAGCAATCAACTCTTCTGGCTTGACCCGCAAAATACATTGGGCGGCCTTTGCTTCGCAGATCCTGCTCTGCTAACTGACGGCATCGCCCCTGCAGGCAACGGTTTCTATCGCTACTGCGGGAAGACGCCTAGGTCATCATCGAAGGCCCCATTTGCTCCACGCTTTGGCTTCGCCTACAGCATCGACACAAAGACGGTGGTGCGTGGGGGCTATGGTATCTTTTTCGACTCGTCTGAGACCCGCGAGATGGACAACTCCGGCGATCAGTATCCATTCCTGATCCGTACAAGCCTCACTTCTTATGCAGACAATCCGCTGAAATCGACCAACCAGCTATTTACGCCGCTGACCGCCGTCGCTCCGGTGTCGGCCGCAGCAAATGGCAGCGCGTTCACTGCGGTTATTCTTTCTGAATACCCGCAGAACCCTTATATGCAGCAATGGACCCTTTCGGTTCAGCGCCAACTTGCCAGGAACACCACACTGGAGATCAATTACATCGGCAATAAGGGAACGCACTTGCTCGAACGATTCAATGTCGACCAGCCGGGTGCTCTGCCTTCCCAGGATGTAGTAGCTTGCAACGCCAACCCCGCCGATACAACTCATGATTGTCCTTATACGATGCGTCTCCCGCTGCCAAATTTCACCAGCAGCAATGGATTCCTCGATAGCAAATGGATCGGCTACTCCAACTACAACTCAGGCAACGTAAAACTTGAACATCGGTCCGAGGACGGCGTCGCACTGCTCGTCTATACCTGGGCGAAAAGTATGGATAGCAAATCCGCGGCGGCCGGCATCGGAGCTACCAACAGCTTTGCGGGCCCCATGGATTCAGCTGATCCACACCTCGATTACGCCCGGTCTGACTTTAACGTTGGCCAGCGTTTTGTCGCCAGCTATGCTTACCGTCTACCTTTCGGTCGTGGTAAAAAAATCGGTGGAAACGTGAATCGTCTCACAGACGCCGCTATCGGCGGATGGGAGCTTACGGGTATTGGCACCTTTCAGCAAGGCTTCCCCTTCTCGGTTCTTGCTACCGATCTGTACGGTCTCTTAGGTGCGCCTAACCAGCGCGCCAATGTCAACGGTAACCCTAAGGCTGGTTTCCACAAGAGCACTGCGGAATGGTTCAACACCTCAGTCTTCTCGCAACCCCTTGCCGGTACCTTCGGCAATAGTGGGCGGAATACTTTGGATGAGCCTGGGATCAGTAACTGGGACATGGGCTTAGTGAAATACTTTAGCCTTACGTCACGCATCAAATTACAGCTGCGCGTGGAAACCTTCAACACCTTCAACCACACCCAATGGGGAGTCGATCCGACGACTCAAGGCAGCAGTGGACCGGGTACAACTGCCGAAGTGACCAACGTCAACGCGGGCAACTTCGGTGCTCTTACGACGGCTCGACCACCACGCGTCATCCAGTTCGGCGGCAAGATAACCTTCTGACGCCCTATCGTAAAATGTTCAATCCGTTCAAGGCCAGGTGCCGTAGTCTGACTACGGCACCTGGAGCAGTACTCGAAGCACCGGCAAGTTTCACACCAAGGCTGCTCCAGCGAGGCCAGCCGCTGCGGAAGTGACCTCGAGAGATTAACAGGATGGGCCGGCCTTGCAAAGCAAATGGCTATTTAGAATTTTCTTCCTCATACTGCTCGGCGTTGGCGCTCCATGCTTCGCGTCCGCGCAAGCCAAAGAAGGCACTGATTTCGAGCGTCTTTACAACGCCGGCCAAGCAGCAATGGCAGCAGGCCAGTACGAAGACGCACTAACTGACTTCAAGCAATTGCTGACCATGGACCCCGGCATTGCCGAAGTACACGCCACGCTCGGAGTTCTCTACTATAAGTCCGGAGACTTCGGTCACGCCATCGAACAGATACACGCCGCACGCAAGCTAAAACCGGCCCTCCCCGGATTGGACACATTATTAGCCTTGTCGCTCGCTGAAAGCGGCCAGTACAAAGAGTCGCTTCCGGGATTAGAAAAAGCGTTTCATTCGTCACCTGATCCGGCCCTCAAACGCCAGGCAGGCTTGGAACTCGCTCACGTGTATTCGACGCTGGGGATGGATCGGAAAGCAGTCGAGACGGCTCTGGAGATGCGCGAGTCGTACAAGAACGATCCCGAAGTTCTCTACAACATAGGCAAGATCCTCGGAAACTCCGCCTATCTGACCATGCAGGATCTCTTTCACGGTGCACGAGATTCCTTGTGGGCTGAGCTCGCAAGAGCCGAAGCGTATGAGAGCCAAGGCCAGGTCCCCAATGCAATTCAGGCTTACACGAATGTTCTTGCATTGGATCCTCATCATCCGAATATCCATTACCGTATGGGTCGCACGTACCTCTCTCATTGGAAAATGATTCATGAAGATAGCGACTTCAAGAGTGCAGAAACAGAATTCTCCAAGGAGCTCGAGGTCGACCCCGGCAACGCCAACGCCGCCTATGAACTTGCCGATCTACGTCGCACTGAGGGCGATTTAGCGGCAGCACAACATCTCTATGAATCGGCAGTCGAATATTATCCAAGCTTCGAAGAGGCTGAAGTTGGACTGGGCAGGGTATTGCTGCAGGAGAATGAGCCTTCCCTCGCTCTTGCACACCTGCAGCGGGCAACTGTCCTGCGTCCGGACGACGAAGTGGCATGGTTCAAGCTGGCGCAAGCGCAGCGAATGCTCGGTGACAAGCAAGCGCAGTTGCTGTCTCTCGACAAGTTCAAAGTACTGCATGCAAAGACCAGTGCAGCCCTGAACACCGCCCTTACCCCACAAGGCACAAACTCGGTTACTCCACAACAGCTGAATGTAGAAGATCAAAATCAATGAGTGACCCAGGTAAGAAGAGTTTGACTTAGCCGAACACCTCGCCCCTACGAGGAGCAGATCGGCTTCTTCTCAAAGATGAGTTTGAGCAAGATTGCCAGCATCGTCCATACTCGAATACGCGCCCCGTCGATCGCAGGAGGCAGTGCTCATGATGTACAAGCGCAACTGAGGAAGAATCGCATGAAGTCCATTCAATATCGCTGGGTTGCCCTTCTGCTTGTACTCGCGCCTTTTTTCAGCTACGCCTGCGGCCAGACCGCTCCGTCGGACCACGCAAACGAGGCGCGCATCGATCACCTGCTACAGCAGATGACGCTCGAAGAGAAGGTCAACCTGATCCGGGGCAACGTGGAAGACCCATCCACCTATCAGGGGCAAGCCGGATATCTTCCTGGTGTTCCGCGCCTCCATGTACCGTCGCTCCGTTTCGCCGACGGCCCTCCGGGACTGCTGACACGCGTACCCGCACAGGCAGAGACTGCGACCATGGGCGTCGCCGCTACCTTCAGCCTCAAGGATGCCGAAGCAAATGGCGCAGTGATCGGCCGCGAAGCCCGTTCACTCGGTATCGACGTTGCCCTGCAGCCGTTCATCAACATTGACCGCGACATCACCTTTCCTCGCGGATATAACACCTTTGGCGAAGATCCGTTCCTCACCGGCATCATCGGCGCTGCCGAAATTCGCGGCATTCAGTCGCAGGACGTCATGGCGCAGGCCAAGCATTATGTCGCCTACGACACCGATGGCTTCAATGTCTACGTCGAACAGCAGGCATTACACGAAGTCTATGTAGCGCCGTTTGCCATGGCAGTTCAGGCCGGCGTCTCATCCGTGATGTGCTCCTATAACAAGGTCAACGGCCGCTTTGCTTGCGGAAATCCTGACACCCTGAAGACAATTCTCAAGGGAGAACTCGGCTTCAAGGGCTTTGTAACCTCAGACTGGGGTGCCGTGCATAGCGTTTCCTTCCTCAATGAGGGTCTGGATATGGAGATGCCAGGGTTGATCCCCGACGACAATCCGTTTGCAGGCATGATTCACACCTTCTTTCGCACAGCGCCTCCCATCGCAAAACCTCCGGCCAAGCCTGATCTCTCTGCCATCGCCGGCATGTTGGGTGGCACTATCCCGGAAGAGCCAGCCGCGAAGATGGACATGTCCTCCTTCCCGCGGGAGACCGATAACTCCACGTTGCGCGATGCGCTCAAGAACGGTTCCATCACCGAAGCTACGGTTACAGCCGCCGCGCGTCGCGTTCTGTACGAGATGGATCGCTTCGGATATCTTGACGGCAAACAGAAACACACCATCACGCCACAGGACATCGAAGCCAACGCTGCGGTTATTCGCAAGACGCCTGCCGATGCCGCTGTGCTGCTGAAGAATGAGGGTGGCATTCTGCCGCTTGATCCGCGAGAGCTCAATACGATTGCATTGATCGGCCCGACAGCAGGGCAGGTGGATGCGATTGGCACCTTTGGCGAGCGCTCACCCGGCCTCACCTCGCGGCAGATTGGCCCGCTCGAGGCCTTGCGCAAAGAGCAACCCGGCACATCCATCGCGTTCGCCGTGGCTGATAACATGGCAGGCACGCCCATCCCCGCCGCCGCTCTCTCGCACGATAGCAAACCTGGCCTCCAACGCATCGCTGTAGCGGATTCAACCTCTTCAACGTCAGTGGATGCGCAACTCGATTTCACCTCTTCGAATGATCATGCCCTGGAGCCCAATGCAGCGGTCACCTGGAAGGGCGCGATCACTGTTCCCGTCGCCGGCGATTACTGGCTCTATCTGCAGGTGCTCGGAGCACGGGGCACCCTCTCGGTAGATGGAAAACCTCTCGGCCAAACAGGGGCAACTGCAGGCGCGGTCCACGGCGACATTCAACACGCCACGCAAGACAACGTTCTCCCTGCAACCGATGGTCTGGATAACGTCCGACGGTCGATCTACCTGACGGCTGGCGCTCATCCCCTCACCCTCGACCTCACCGGTGATACCTCAAACAATCCGGAGCAGGTCCGCCTCAACTGGTATACACCGGAACAGCGCTCCTCGGATCACAGCGCGGCACTGGAAGCGGCGAAGTCCGCAAAGACGGCGGTGGTGTTTGCATGGACAAGGGGCAAGCCCGCCTTCGCTCTGCCTGGAGACCAGGACAAACTCATTGAAGAGATTGCCGCCCTCAACCCCAACACCATCGTCGTCCTCAACACGAGCCAGCCGATTGCGATGCCCTGGCTGAACAAAGTCAAGGCCGTTCTCGAGATGTGGTGGCCGGGCGATGAAGGCGGTTGGGCCACAGCAGACATCCTCACTGGCAAGGTCAATCCCGCCGGCCGGCTCCCAGTCACGTGGGCGCGCCGCTTGCAGGATTACGCTGCCACCGATCCCGCCCACCCCGAACGTTCTGCCGCAGGCATCGATGGCAAGACCACCTTTTCCGAAGGCGTCGACGTCGGATACCGCTGGTTCGACAAGCAAAATATCGAACCCCTCTACAGCTTTGGGTACGGTCTTTCCTACACAAGCTTCACTTACTCTGAACTGCACGTCACTCCCGCCGCAGATGGAGGAGCCGACGTAGACTTTCATGTGAAGAACACAGGAAAACGCAGCGGTGACGACGTCCCACAGGTTTACCTCGATTCTCCCCTTCCACAAGGTGGCGCGCAATTCGCCGTTCGAACGTTGGCTGGTTTTGATCGCATTACGCTTGTCGCCGGCGCACAGACCACCGTCCGAATACATGTGCCAAAGCGCTCCTTCGAGTTCTGGTCTGTCGCGCAGAAACAGTGGGTGCATACAACGGGCCCGCGCACGTTGGAGGTCGGTTCATCTTCACGCGACCTCACACTCCACACAACTCTACATTGAATCGTCCCAATGAGCTTCAGCGATCAATAGAAAGGCCCGCTGAGATTCGAACATCAATCCTCGAACTGGTCCAGGATGTTCCGTAATGCGGCGTTGCTGAGAAAGTGCGAAGGATGGCCCGCCATTCCGAAGTGGCCCAGCATGCTTAAGGGATCACCAGCCGTAAGGGGATATCGGGTCCAGGGGATGCATCTTGAAACGAGGTGTCAAGCCCAGGGATTCTTGCCGGGCTGTACGACACCGTTGGAAATGGGAGGCTTGGTGCTCAAAAAGAATGTGCTCCTTTCGCGCGTCTGTTGGACCAGCTCTGCTGCCACTGCTGCCTTCCTATGCTTTCTGCAACTCGGCGCAATGGCTAGTCTGGTCCTAACCCGAACAGGATTTAAGCTCGTCGCCCCGCTAGCACTGATGGCAGCTCTGTTGAGCGCGTACTGGTTGGCACGACGAGAGGGATTACAGAGCCGGATATGCTGGTGGCCCGCTGGCCTCACGTTAGCTCTGGTCGCTTCATCCGTTCTGTTTTCGGCGTTTTATTATGACTTATCCTGGGACGGACAGTGGTATCACCAGTCAGGGATCCTAAGCATCGCCCGCGATTGGAATCCTCTGTCCGAGCCAATGCGCTCCTTTCCCGCCGGACGAGAGCTGTGGCTACGACACTATGCCAAGGGGCCTTGGTATGCTGCCGCCGCGATCTACGCCACAACAGGTCGAATCGAGTGGGGTAAATGTGTTAACTGGCTAACCTTGATGGCAATGTTCTTAGGGACGCTGGCTGCGTGCCTGAACGGAGGCTTGCGTCGTAGCCGCGCACTCGCAATCGCAGCCGTAGTTGCAATCAACCCCGTCGTCATCAGCGAACTCACAACCTATATGGTGGATGGCGTGATGGCGTCTTCTCTGGTCCTCACAGTCGTCGCAACCATAACAGCCCTGCGCCAACCACGTCCGGCAATCATTGCTACCGCGATGGCGGCATCCATTGTCTGTATCAACTCGAAGCTCAACGGGATCATTTATCTATGCTTCCTGCTAATCGCTGTGGGAGTCTACTGTCTCTTCGAAGCACGCCGATCTCTGCCACGGTTTGGATACTTGTCGGTTGGAACGATTGTTCTCGCCACCTGCCTCTGGGGCTATAACCCGTACATCACCAATACTCTGTATCGGCACCAACCCTTCTATCCCATCCTTGGATCGGCGAACTATCCGAGTCTGACGCAGCAAGGCAATGACGGAAATGAAAAATACGAAACGCCGAAAAATATGGTCGGGCGTGCACTTCCCATTCGGTTCGCGTACTCTATCTTCGGTCGACCGGGCAACCAGCCCTACCGTGAAGGCGCGAATGCCTCTTTGATGTGGCCTTTTATGGCACGCTTCCATGATCTCTACAGCTATACGTATCAAGAGTCCCGCATTGCAGCTCTAGGTCCGTTCTTCAGCGGCTGCCTTCTCCTGTCCATTGCCTTAAGCGTATGGCTGCTATTCAAACTCGACGCTCGCTCCCGCTGGATACTTATACTGGCGTTGGCAACGATCACAGCTTCGTTGCTCATCAGTAAAGACTCCTGGTGGCCGCGGTATGGGCCACAAATATGGCTACTGCCGATCGTCCCTATGGTGTTCGCCTTCCGAGAGAACTCTTCGCGCCCTCAGATCGGGCTGACCTGGGCGCTACTTGTTTTGCTGGCCTTCAACGCCGCCATCGTCGCGACCGTCCGGTTCAATTGGGAGACAAGAGCGAGCTTGACCTTGCGCCATCAACTAATTGATTTGCGGAACTCCGGCCGCGAGTACAAGTTCAGCACACTCTACTTCGACGATTCGGCAAGGGAACGGCTCACAGAGGCCAACGTGCATTTTCGGGATCTTGGCATGACACAACTTTTGAACGGTCACGAATTAGAGAGCGTAGTGGAAGGATACCCCGCTGCGATTCGCTATCGCGCTGTCGATGAGAAGTAGTTGACGAAAAACGGCCGCTCCAGCGTGCCTTTCCGGTCGCGGAATTTGAGATCGACAATGGTCCCGCCGAACGCGAAGGAAATTCGAAGTTTCTCAAAACCCCGTTTTTCGGCAACGACGATGAAGCGAGTCGCTTCTGTATCCCAGAAAGCCCAGGCGTCAGGCCTTCGAGCGACTGCAAGATGGATAACAATCTGCTCGTGACGACACCGCCTGGAAGACATGCATCGGGATCGCTATGTATATCGAGGTCAGCAGAATCAATCGTGTTGCGTAGTGTCGGACTGCTCCGTTGGGACCGGTTCGCCAGGCAGGAGACGCATCACTAGCGGGAAAGCGAACGCGACAACGAAGTAAGCGGCGGTCACTGCCAGCGCGAGCAGAGGTAGCCCTGCGCCCACATGCGCAAGCTCAACTAAAGACTACATCTACTGAAAGCGCCACGTTGGCTGCCGTGGGCGCGCAGAACGATCGGGAAAGGAGGGCGGCGAATCTCGGCCACGTGTGGGTATCAGAGGATCTGTTCCGCGGTTGCATTCCTATAAGCGAGAAGGAAGCCTGCTGGAACCAGGAAGATGGTCAGTGCGACCGAGACAGCCAAGCCCCCAATAAGGGCTTGCGCCAACGGAGCGTAGGCTTCGGAGCCCTCGCCGAGCTTGAGCGCCATGGGGAGGAGCCCGATGAGGGTGGCTAGCGACGTCATCAGGATGGGACGTAAACGAACTCGGCAGGAGGTGACGATTGCTTCGCGAACGCCGAAGCCCTGCTTGCGGAGTGTATGTGCGAACTCCACGATCAGGATGGAGTTGGAGAGAGCAATGCCGGCCAGCATGACCACGCCCATGAGGGACATAACGTTGAGCGTTGTGTGCCACAAGAGCAGCGTGATAATTGTGCCGAGAATGCCGGGAGGGAGCGCGAGCATGATGATGAAAGGGTCGGTGAAGGACCGGAATTGAGCGACGAGGATCAGGTAGAGCAGTAGGACTGAGAGGGTGAGGCCGATGGCAAAGCTGCGGAAGCTAGCGTTCATACTGGCGACGGAACCGGTGAGGGTGACGTCGATTCCGTGCGGTGGATGAGCACCGTCCACGATGCGCTGAATGTCTTTGGAGATCTTGCCCAGATCTTCAGTCTGGGGACGTACGTAGACGTCGAGCACACGTCGAAGTTGCGTGTGATCCATCTCCGTGGGCGCGTTGAACTGTTGAAAGCCCGCCACCATATCGAGCCGTGTCGGCTGAGTCGAGTTAGTGCCGTGTAACGGAATCGCCTTGAGGTCGTCGATGGATTTGACCTGGTCTTCTTTGTACATGACGGTGAGGAAGTAGTTGTTTCCAGAGTTGGGATCGATCCAGATGGAGGGTGCAATCATCTGGTTCGAAGTGACGGCGGTGATGATGTTAGAGACGACCTCCTGTTCGGTGAGGCCGAGTTCGCTGGCACGTGTGCGGTCGATCGAGATCCGTAGCGAAGGATAGTCGAGGTCCTGCGGGATGTAGACGTCGGCGACACCGTGCACACCGCGGATCTGGAATGCAATCTTCTGAGCGGTATCGTAGTCCGCATCCATGTCGTTGCCTGCGACACGTACGTCGATAGGAGCCGGTGCGCCCATGTTGAGGACGCCGTCAACGAGCGAGCCGGAGCCGAAGAACGTTTGCAACTCGGGCATTTGTCTGGACAGTGCCTGTTTCACCTCGCGAATGTATTCGAAGCTGCTGACAGTGTGGTTGGGTGTTAGGGCCACCTGGGTGAAGCCGGTGTGGGTCGCGGAGTTCGGCGAATAGAGGGCGGAAAAACCGGGATTGACACCGATATTCGAGATGATCATACCCATGTCGTGCTTGGAGACGATGCCGCGGATGATTGATTCGAGCTTGGCGGCCTCAGCGTTAGTGTCATCGATCCTTGTGCCGGACGGCGCCTTGAAGTTGATGACGAATTGGCCGGCATCCGTGCGCGGGAAGAAGGAAAGTCCGAGCAAAGGGAACAGAAACAGGCCTGCGATGAAGATGATGCCGAAGATAGTGAGTGTGGCCCGCGGTGCATCGAGTACGCGTGCCACAAGTCGATCGTACTTGTGGAGCATGGAGTCGAAGCCGTGGGAGAACGCTGCGTTGAAGCGTGCCCACAGTCCGTGGTGATGTACTGCAAGCTGGGCGTCGGGCTCGACGGTCTTCTCTTCTTTGGAGGATTCGTGCTCGACGTTCCCGTGACCGCTCTTCATGAAGCGAGCGCAGAAGAGCGGCACGACGGTGAGGGCGACGAAATAGGATGCGAAGAGGGAGATGACGACCGCCAGCGCAAGCGAGGAGAAGAGGAACTTGCTGACTCCGTAAAGCATGGTCACGGGAAAAAATACCACGACCGTGGTGAGGGTGCCGGCAAGTACGGGAAGGGCAACTTCGTTGCCGCCTTGTTCAGCAGCCGCGAGCGGGGCCTGCCCTTCTTCGAGGTGACGAAAGATGTTCTCGAGCACGACGACGGAGTTGTCGATGAGTCGCGATAGGGCAAGGGCGAGGCCACCCAGCACCATAGAGTTGATTGAGGAATCGGTAAGCTTCAGGACGATGAAGGTGGCGAGGAGTGAGAGCGGGATCGAGAAAAAGACGGCAATGGTTGCGCGCAGGCTGCCGAGGAAAATGAGGATCATCAGGCAGGTGAGGAACAGTCCGACGCCGCCTTCGTGGAGCAGGGTTTCGATCGCAGTGCGGACGAAGCGAGCCTGGTCGAACACTACGGTAGCGTGCAGTGAACTGGGAACATCATAGAGTTTCTTGAGGGTAGCCTGGACGCCGTTCACGATGGCGATCGTATTCGAGTCGCTGCCCGCCTTGAAGATAGGAAGATACACGGCGCGTTGGCCATCGACACGCACGATGTTGTACTGGCGACCAAACGCGTCCTCTGGCGTAGCGACGTCGCCAACGCGCACCGGGGACTGTCCAACCGTTTTGATCGGCACCTGTGCGATGTCGGCAGGGCCCTTGAGCATGGAGTTGGTATAGATGTTGTAGTCGAGGCGGCCGATCTGCGCGTCGCCGGCGGGAAGAATCACGTTTGCCTGGTTGACGGCACGGACCACATCCATGGGCGAGAGTTGATTTGCTTCGAGCTTGTAGGGGTCAACAAAGAGCTGGATCTGTCGCCAGGTTCCGCCGAACGGCTGAGGCACAGACGCGCCATCGACGCTGGCTAGCTGGTTGCGAACGAAGTTCTGGCCAATGTCTTTGAGCTTCGATTCGCTTAGGCCGGTCCCGGTTAAGGGCACCAGCGCAACGGGGACCGACGAGGCATCCTGCTTGAGAATGATCGGGGGGTACGTCCCAGGCGGCATGTCCTTGATGTCGCTCATAGCGAGCGATGAGATGGTTGCGGCGTCCGTGTCGGCATTGGTGCCAGTGCGGAAGTACACCTTGATGAGCGAGACACCGGGCAGCGAACGAGACTCCATATGATCGATGCCACTGGCGAGCGTGAACTGGCGCTCAAGGTGATAGGTGATATTAGTTTCGATCTGCTGGGGAGGCATCCCGGAGTAGAACGTCGCGACCGCCACCACCGGCAACTCAATCGAGGGAAACATATCGACAGGCATGCTCACGACACTGACGATGCCAAGGATCGAGATGACCAGGCAGACGACCACGATCAGGTACGGATTGCGGATGGAGAAACCAGACATGTGGTCGCGTCGTTCCTTTCAGCGTGGGGCAGTTAGTCTTGTGCTTCGTATGTGGCGAGCGTCGGAGAGACCTTCTCCCCTTCAGCTAGTCCGGTATGGCGGCCAACGACGACGCGGTCGCCGGCGGTGAGGCCTGACAGGATCTCGATGCGGTTGGCTGTTTGCAGTCCCGGTTTCACGGGAACCAGGTGAGCCGTATCGCCGTGCACGACCCACGCCTGCGGGGCGCTTGTGCCGATACCGTCGACCGCGTCGAGTGGAACGCTAAGTACGTCTCTACGGTCCGCGAGGTGGAGGCGCACCTCGGCGTACATTCCGGGAATGAGGGTGCCATCTTGGTTGGGTACATCCACCTCCGTCGCCATGGTGCGTGTGGATACGGCCACCGTGTAGGCAAACCGCGTCACCGTCCCCTGCAACTTGCGATTCAGCGTCACAACGTTCACGTTGACTGGCTCGCCATTCCGCACGGAACCCACATCCGAGACAGGAACAGGCAGAATCAATCGCAGAAGGTTGTCTTGCGCGATGGTTACGACCGGCATGGCCTGTGATTGCGAAGCGGTGCCGGCCTGGACCATGGCACCTGTATTCGCGTAACGCTTGGTGATCACTCCATCGAAGGGTGCACGGATCGTGGAATATTGGAACATCTGCTGCGCTCGGGCGAGTTCGTCCAAGGCCTCGAGTTTGGTCTGCTGCGCTGCCTTCAGCGATGACTGCGCGCTGGCAAGCTGCGCTGCAGCCTCGAGCTGATGCGATTGAGCGACGTCGACGTCCTGCCGCGGAACGAGACCCTTATCCTTGTTGGCCACATCCTGGATGCGCCTGTAGGAAAGTGCCGCGATGTCCGCCTGCGCCTGCGCACGCTGGATCGCACCTTGAGCCGTCACGACACCGGCATCTGCGGCAGCGAGTGCTGCTCTTGCTCGAGCTACGTCGTCTTGCATCTCTGGTACATCCAGTGTCGCGAGTACTTGTCCCTGTCGAACGTGATCTCCGATGTCCACATTGATCGAGCGCACATAGCCCGCGACCTTGGCCATTACATCCACCGATTGAAATGGCTCAAATTCGGCGGTGACGACAAGATCATCGGAGAGCGTTGCCGGACCGGCAGTTGCGACGGGAACAACAGGCACTGGTGCGGCCGCTGGAGGCGCTTGCCTGCATCCACTGATTGGAGCTGCGAGGGCGAGGAGCGTGAGGAAAACAGAAGTTGGCTTGGGCATCGAAGTCCTTGTCAATTCAACTGGCCGGTGGCGAAGTCGAGTTCGGCTCGGCGGGTGAGGTACGTGTCGACCGCGGAGGCAGAATTGATTTCAGCGGACGTTTCGTTCAGTTGCGCTTCATTGAGCTCAACGATGGACCCGAGGCCGGCATCGTAGCGGTCTTGCGCTAATCGGAGTGCCTCACGTGCCTGCGCCACCAGCTGACTCGAGACATCGAGGGACTGGAATGCTTCGTTGGCCCGATACCATGCGTCGCGTACCTGCTCGGAGACCTCGAGCGAAAGCTCCTTGGTGTCCTCGGAGCGAGCGTTGGCCAGCAGTTCCGCCTGGGCGCGCCGTGCACTGAACAGACCGCCGTTAAAGACGGGGATGTCGAGGTTGAAAGCGGCGGCAGCATAGCTCGAATGCAACGTGTGATCGTGATACGGAATGTCTCCGGCAGCAGCCAGAACCTTCAGTGTCGGCAGGGTGAGACGCTTTTCTGCAGTGGCATATTGCTCGGCTTCTTTCTGCTCTGCCTTGGCGGCAGATAGGTCAGCACGCTGGAGCTGCGCCTGACCTTGCGGGTCTTCTGATCCAGGGGGTAAAGGCTCCGTGTTCGGATCGACATCGACCAGGGCTGCAGCTATCGGCTGCGACTCGCCCATTGCTGTAGCCAGCTTCACCCTCGCCTGTGAGACCTCGCTTTGCGCTTGCACCACAGCGAGTTTTGCTTGACTGACCAGCACTGCGGCGAAATTGACGTCAAGCGTGGAACGCAGCTGATTTTGCTCAAGGACGTTCAGTTGCCTCAGGACCAACTGCCGATTTGTAAGTGCAGCCTGCGCGACGTGTAGTACGGACTCTTCTCCAAGGACGGAATAATAGGCTTCTCGCACGTGCAGCCGGACTTGTGCGCGGGTGAGCGTGGCACGGTCTGCCTGGGCTTCGGAGCTTGCTCGCTCACTCGCAACCAATGCGTGGGTGCGGCCAAAATCAGTGACGAGCTGGCTAAGATTTCCACCGTATGCAAATCGATCCGATAGGGAAGATGTTGTGAGATTGCCGGCCGCGGTGGCTGTCTCAGTATCGACGACTTCCGCACCGGTAACATCGAAAGATGCTGTGGGAAGCAGCCCCGCTCGCGCTTCGCGGATACGCTCAGCGGCGGCACGCGAGCGGAGCTGAGCAGCCAGCAATCGCGGCTGATTGGTCAGGGCGAGACTCTCGGCCTGGTCCAATGTCAATGCTGTATTCGTGCTGTTCCGTGAAGGAGCGGGGACCTGCGCCATCATCGTCGCGGAGAGGCTCGCACCGATCAACGTCGATAGGTAAAACAATCGACCCTTGGCCATCGTTTAGCGGCCACTCTCGGGAAGCACCTCAAGTAGTGCTACCGTGTGCTTCCAGATTTGGGGCGAGCCATGCGTCGAAATAAGCGCCACCTGCGATGGCTTTGCTACGGAACCGTTAGCTTCAACAGATACGCTACCGAACCCGTAGAGGCCGCACGCAGTCGGAGAAAAGAGGGCGACGGAGACCTCGTTGTCGCTGGCATCGCATGGGCCATTCGCGATCAGGTGAGCGTATACGCCGTCACGGCGGTTATAGGCGACGGTGTCACCCTGCTGATTCACTACCTCTTTCTGTGAGGGAACCAAAAGGTCGCTGCCGATCTGCGACAGCGTGCCAAGAGAATCCATATCGGAGGATTGTGGCTCGCTGGCGCCGTTTGCTGCGATGGGACCTGCCATTGCGCGGAGCGTCACGTGCAGAGGGAGTTCAATGGAGTTTAGTTGTGCGGTTTGGAGCTCGATGACCAGCTCGGATGGCCTCTGATGCGCATAGGGAGTGCTATCGAAACTGAAAGGAGTTGCCGAAACCACGTGCCCGACGATCTTCGTGCCGGCAGGCAATACCGAGCCATCAGGGAGATGAACGACCTGGATGGTCTTTGCGAATACCATATCTCCAGCCTTGGCATGATTGGCAGAAATGGTACGGGTGAAGACGATTGGCAGCGTCGTCCTCGCGGGCAGCTCTGCCATTGGAGATGCAGCATGAGCGCCTTGCGCGATTGCGAACGGAGATGCGATGAGAAAGGCGGCAGCAACGAAACGAGCGAACAAGATGACCTCCAAGAGAGCTTTGCTCAACTGGAGTTGACCACTTCTTTTCCTTACATTGCCTTACATCTTCCTGACATCGTCCTCCATCCCTTGTCAGTGCGGTCAAGCTGGGGAATCATAAAGAAGACAGGAGTCCGATGCCGCCCTCGAAGCCGACCATTCTGATCATCGAAGACGACCGCAAGCTCTCAGCGGCTCTCGTATCCGGGATCGAGTCTGCGGGCTATGAGGTCAGTACGGCGTCCTCCGCCGAGGAAGGCTTCTTTCTCGTTCACAGCGTTCGACCGCAGCTGCTGCTACTCGACCTCACCCTCCCCCACCGCAACGGCCTCGACATCCTCCGCCAGATCCGGCAGGAGGGTATCGACATCCGAGTCCTCATCCTGACCTCGCACAACACCATCGAGGACCGCGTCGAAGGCCTCGCCACCGGTGCAGATGACTACCTCGGCAAACCATTTTCATTTGCTGAACTGCTCGCCCGCATCGACGCCCTGCTCCGCCGTTTTCTTCCTCCCAAGGAAACCTTCACCGAAACAATCGGTGATCTCGTCCTCGATACCCGCGCCCGTCGAGCCGAACGCGATGGCCAGCAGCTCGACCTCACCGCACGCGAGTTCGATCTCCTCCTCTATCTCGCCGCCAACCGCGACCGCACCGTTTCGCGTGAGATGCTCGCACGCGACGTATGGCGGGAAAGCTCTCGCTACACCCCAATCGACAACGTGATCGACGTGCAGATGGCGCGCCTCCGCAAGAAGATTGACGATCCTTTCTCCGTCAAGCTACTGCAGACCGTTCGTGGCGTCGGCTTCTGCCTGCGCGAGACCCGCACGTGACGCTTCCCCGGACCACCACCCTGCGGACCCGGCTCACGGTTTACTACGTTGCGGTGCTCGCGGTGCTGCTCCTGGTCTACGCTTGCCTGGTCTTCGCGCTGCAATACGAAGCCCTCACCCGCCAGATGGTTCACGATGAAGTGCAGGACGTCATCACCGTCGAAGGCCTTCTGTACTTCGATACCCATAGCCAGCTTCAGGTTCAGCAGAACTATTACTCTCGACCGCAGTCACATCTTCTCGTTGACCGCCTCATGGAGGTCCTTGACGCCTCCACCGGCGCCGTCCTTTACCGAAGCCCCACCCTCAACGGTATGTCCATGGGAGATCGCCTCGCCCCAAGCGAAGGTGTCCTCGGCTTCAACCAGCGTCGCTTCGAGCTAGCGGACGGCACCAAGATCTTCATGGTCAGTCATATTCATCAGATGGCTGGGCGGACGGTCGTTATCCGCCTCGGTTATAGGCTGGATTCGTTCCGCAGCTATATGGGGCGCTTCCTGCTTCTGCTACTGCTCGCCGTTCCTCTAGCCCTTGCTCTCGCTGCCGCTGCGGGACAATCCATCGCGCGCAGCGCCCTCAAGCCTCTAGACCAGATGAACACCAGCGCCGAGAGCATCACCGCCCACAACCTTCACGACCGCCTCGACGTCGCCAATCCGAACGATGAGCTGGGCCAGATGGCCACCGCCTTCAACAACCTCCTGCAGCGCCTCGAGCAGGCCTTTTTCCAGCTCCACCGTTTTACCGCGGATGCCGCTCATGAGCTTCGCACTCCACTGGCCATCGTACGCGCCACAAGCGAGGTAGCCCTGCAGGAGCAACGATCGGCCGACGAGTATCGCAATGCTTTGAGCAGCGTTCTCGAAGAAGCTGTGCGGCTCAACGCAACCATCGACAGCCTGCTCTTACTTGCGCGTGCCGAGTCGACCCAGCCCGGAGAACAGCAGACCGTATTTCCTATCAAACTCTTGGTCGACGAGGTACTGAGCTTTCTCGAGATTCTGTTGGAAGAACGCGACATTCGGGTCGTCGAAAAGGTCGAGGGCGTCGAGAGCGCAAACGTACTGGGCGATCGCAGCTTGCTGCGAGTCGCGTTCCTCAACGTCCTGCATAATGCGATCAAATTCTCGCCGCCGCAATCGGTGCTTGTGATTTCATATACCAACCTCGAAGGCCCACCGTCCTCCCAGTGCATCACCGTCCAAGACCAAGGTCCAGGCATTACTCCTGGCGAAGAGGAGCGAGTCTTTGACCGCTTCTTTACCCGCACCGGAACCGCGGCGGGCTCGCCTCCAGGGGCAGGGTTGGGACTGGCGATCGCCAGGTTGGTCATCGAACGCGCTGGCGGTAGTATCCGGTTCGAAACGAACGTGGAAGTGGGCGCTCGGTGTGTCGTATGTTTTCCCGTCGCGACGTTGGATCCATCCGAGCCGGCCCCTTTCGCTCTCAATTCGGGTACTGCCTGAAAAGTCGGGCTTTTCGGCAACTTCGATAGACGCCGCCGGAAACGCCTTCTATTGGGATCAAGTTGGGCTGCTTCGCTTTGCAACTCTGCAAGGAAACCTGCGGCCAGTCTTGGTTCTCCTGTGCCTGGCTCTCAGCTTTTCCCCAGGACCTCGTCTTCGCAGAGATTGTCTTGTTCTTACCGTCTCGAAGTAGGTAAATGTACTTGAGGCAATTGCAGCGCTTCCAGCGGGGGTCTCTCTTCTTGTCACACTTAGCAGAGTGGCGGGCGTAGACGGAAACGGTCTAGGCCTTGAGGCGGAGAGCGCCAACCTGGAGTTCGTGCATATCGACAGGTTAGGACTGCCTTCTTAAAAATCTCTTGCAGTTTCTAAATTGTGTCTTCAAGTCTATGATCCTAAAGTGGTGACCAGAGACGCTACTGAATAGTCGTTCCAATGGGCAATAACTCGAAGAAACAGTGACTAGGTAGCCAAAAGTTGCCCCCAAAGTTGCCTCCAAGTCTACGAGCATGCCGCCGATTGTTTCCGGCGCCCGACGGACCACGTGCCGACGGTACAGAAGCTAGACGGCTGCGAAATAATTCCGAACTTAGTCAAAACACCGTAGTCGCGCCCTACGACTGAGAGTTTAGTAGCGCCAGAGCGAAACAGTTCCCGTATCGCCTAATTCTCGTCCCGGAACACCACTCACCTGCCCACTGCGGTATCGATGAGTGACTCGTCCCGTTCTCGCCAATTGTGATTCCGCGGTGGCAGGAGGTCAGCACTACTGCGAGACCGTCGCCAGTCAGGATCCAAGAGGCTATATCCGACTTCCAATGTCCCTTGGGTGGTCTTCGTGAAGCTCACGGTGCAGTTCATCGACCTTTGCCGTTGCACTCTCAAGGGCCTTTGTTCCGGCAGGCGTCATCTTGTACACGCGCCGCTTACGCCCTCGGACGATGTTCAACTCGGATCGTAGAAGTCCAGCGCGTTCCATTCCGTGAAGCAAAGGATAGAGGGTGCCCGGTCCAATGCGATAGCCATGATGCCGAAGCTCCTCCATCATGGCAAGACCGAAGATGCCCTCGTGAGATGCATGGACGAGGACATGGATTCGAATCAGACCGGTAAACAGTTCCCGCTGATGCTTGAGCACACCATGAATATATCGTCAGGAAGATCCATCTTCATTGCCTAATATCGAAGTTCGATATAAGCTGTGCGTGCGTCCTGATTCCATCGTCGAGGCTGTCGTGATTTCTGCCCGGAATAAGGTCTCATTGAGAGTCAGCCCGATACTCTTGGGCTGGGCCGGGCTGCTGCTCCTCACGTCGTTCAGTACCCAAGTCTGGGCTCAGGCTGGTCCTCCGTTCCAGACCGATGACCCAACCCCCGTAGACGTTGGACACTACGAAGCCTACGTCTTCGGAACTGTCGATGGAACACCGGCAGAGCTCGATACGATCAGCCCTGGGTTTGAGTTCAACTGGGGCGCGGTTCCCAATATTCAGTTGCATGTGATTCTGCCGCTGGGGGAAGTAATTCCGTCGAACAAACCCGTCTATGCCCCCGGTGGTGTGGGTCCGAGTGCTTTCGGCCTCCAGGACATGGAATTGGGCGTGAAGTGGGGCTTTATCAAACAGACCAAACACCGGCCTCAGATTGGCTCATTTACCATGTTCGAGATTCCGACTGGCAATTACTCCAAGGGTCTAGGAGTCGGCAAAGTCTGGTACAAACTCCCCATCTGGGTCGAGAAAGAATTTGGGCCCTGGAGTCTCGTGGGCGGTCTCGGATACGCTGTCGTCCCCCAAGATCAGTACAAGAACTACCTGTACGGCGGATATCTGGTGAAACGGACCCTGAGCGAGAGGCTGGAGCTGTCAGCTGAGGTCTTCACTCACGCGAGCGAAGGTTTCGCAGCCGCCCAGACGCAGGCTTCGACCCTGATTGATGCCGGCGGCTACTACCATTTCAAGCAACCGGGCCTGCAGCTACTGTTCGCGTACGGACATTCCGTTGCCGGACAGACAGAAAACTATGCCTACCTCGGTCTATACAAGACTTGGGGCAAAGATAAAGACGCTGACAAGAAGGACACGGCTGACCCGATGCGATCGGCCCAACCCCACTGAATTTGAGAGGACCGATGGAAATCACGCTGCGAAGTTTTTGGACATTGGTGCATGGAATGGGTTTTGGTGCGCTCTATTTGCTCGCCTGCTCCGGCGCGCTCATCGAGCTTTACCGGTTTACGACATCGTCAGCGCCGGTAGGCGAAACGGCTCGCGAGGAAAGATTTCTCAAGGTCTACCTAATTGCGATGGTCGTGCTGGCGTGGGCCGCCGTGCTCACTGGCGCTTACTTGATCTATCCGTGGTATCGCGCGACCCTCCCACCAGGCACAAGAGATCTTGCGCTCTTCCCGCAGAGGCTCTTGATCTCGAGTCCTGCTACCAGCGGATGGCACTCGCTGGGCATGGAATGGAAAGAGCACATCGCGTGGTTTGCTCCAATCTCGATCACGATGGTCGCGTTCGTCGTTCTCAAATACGGCCGCGACCTTAAGAATCATAAGCAGCTTCGGGCTGGTGTTCTTGCCTTCGTCGTAGCCTCGTTTGTTTCGGCGGGTGTCGCCGGCTTCTTCGGCGCCATGCTCGACAAGTATGCGCCGGTGCAAGGCGGACACACCATTCAACTGAGCCAGGGAGACGCGAAGTGAACTCTTCAGACACCACCGTACCCAGCATTCCGAATGGCTCCGGCGCGGCCGCCATACTGGCAGCTGCCATCGGCAGCTTTGTTCTGGCCGTGATTGCTTTTGCTGGAGACAAGTCCGCCCCCATCAAGAACAGTTTGAACTTTTACAAACCGACGGGGCCACTCTCCGGTGTCACAACAGTAGCTATTCTCATTTGGATTTTGACTTGGGGACTTCTTGAATGGCGCTGGGGGAAGCGAACCCTCGCCATGGGCCGAATCAATATCATTTCTCTGACGTTGTTGGTGGTGAGCATCCTGCTCACCTTTCCTCCCGTCGTTGACCTTTTTTAGGGGTTTCGCCGGCTCTGCGTTTCATCCCTAAAGAGATATTTGATAATTGAAGGCGAATCGCGCTCTATTAGCTATTTTCCACGTCGTTCTGTCTCAATCAAGGTCAAACCCTGGCTACAACAAGAGCCTGGTAATGGCGCACTCATCGCCAAAGGAAACGTCTTCTGGACGAAATATCTGTAAACCGCGATGCGGATCGGGTCGCCTGGTCCCGCCAGGGAGCCTCTCTTGCGATTGCACGACTTCTGGATTGAGCGGGTCCTTCTCTTTGTTGTTAGGTTCGAGGGTGGCCTGATCATGATGACGATTTGTTCATCTGGTGCGATGTGCGGTATGGACGCCTGCCCAATGCAGTCAATGGCTTATGCTCTTTTCATGCGGTTGTTGTTGGTGGAAGATGAACTCGAGATTCAAGACTTTCTGAAGACGTCGCTTGCCGATGAAGGGTATGAGGTGGATGTTGCGGGAGACGGAGGGACAGCGGAGAAGTTTGCGTCTGCCAAGGTCTATGACGCGCTCATTGTTGACCTCGGACTGCCGGACCAGGATGGCATCGACTTGATTCTGCGACTGCGGCGGCAAGGCGTGAGCAGCCCGGTGATGATCCTGTCGGCGCGACGGTCTGTGGACGATCGCGTGGCGGGGCTGGAGCAGGGCGGGGACGATTATCTGACCAAGCCGTTTGCACTTGCAGAGTTGCTGGCGCGGCTGCGCAATCTGCTGAAGCGAAACGCAGCGACGAGCTCGAGTCCAATGACGCTGCAGGTGGCAGACCTGGAATTGGACCTGTTGCGGCGCAGAGCATCGCGCGGCGGAGAGCTATTGAATCTTAGCCCTCAGGAGTTTGTGTTGTTGGAATATCTTTGCCGGCATGCTGGGCGTGTGGTGACACGATCCATGCTGCTGGCCGAGGTATGGGGCATGCGGATTCAGCCGGACACAAACGTAGTGGACGTGCATATCTACCGACTTCGCGGTAAGGTCGATGTTGAGGGGCGGGAGCCGCTCATCAAGACGCTGCGAGGTGTCGGGTATGTCCTCAAAGAGCGATAGCAAACGGCTTCATAGCGCGGCCTGGCGGATCTCGCTGTGGGCGACATTGGCGTTTGCGCTTGGGACCTTGCTGGTGTTCGCGGGACTGCACCAGTTTGTTGCAAATGACATTCAGCGGCGCAGCGATGCATGGCTATCGGGCGAGGTCGGAACGCTGGGCGATGTGGCCGAGCGCACGCCGAAGGATCGTTTATACCATCGTGTAGTCGGCGAGGTGGCGGAGCTGGCGAGCCGAGAGGTTCCGAACCGATCGCGGAATCAAGGCAAGGAAAATGATTCGGTCTTCTTCCTGCAGGCGGCTCCGACAGGGCCGGCAAAATTGTGGGTAGGTGCGGGTGACGGCGAGGCGAACCTTGCGGCCATTCGGGCTCAGAAGGTAGTGCCTGATGTCCCCTTCCATTTGAACGTGAAGGGCTTTCCGAAACCGTTTCGGGTGGTTGCATCGCCGATCAACGATGGAAGTTTCATCTACCTGGGCCTGTCTGAGCGCGACGAGTTGCGTGTGCTGCGTAATCTTCGAACACGTTTCCTGTGGCTTGGCCTGCTGATCGTTCTGTTTGGATTTGGGATCGTGTTCTACACAACACGGCGCATGTTGGGTCACGTTCGAGAGATCACAGAGGCGGCATCCAGAATCGGCGAGTCCGATCTAAGCCGGCGCGTTCCCACTACCGGGCAAAACGACGAGATTGGACAACTGTCCCGCACGCTGAATCGTATGCTTGACCGAATTGAGAACTCGGTGCATCAGCTGCACACCATCACCGATTCGCTTGCGCATGACCTGAGAAGCCCCCTGACCGCGATACGCGGGAAGCTGGAGATGTCGCTCTCTGAGGCCGGCGCAGACCCCGAGGCGGAACCGATGATCGTGTCTGCCATTGAGGAATTGGATCGGCTGACTGAGTTCTTGAACACCTCGTTGGACGTTGCCGAGGCCAGGGCGGATGCTCTTCGCTTGACGCGCACAGAGATCGATCTGGATGAGGTGATGCGCGTGATGATGGACCTGTACGAACCCTGCATGTCTGAGCACGGACTGCGAATGCAGTTGCGCAGCGGCGGCGCCGTCAAGGTGTTTGCGGACGCGGCGTTGGTACACCGGGCGGTGGCCAACCTGCTCGACAACGAGCTCAAGCATCTGCCAGCCTCCTGCACAGTGACGATCGGCCTGCAGGCGGAGAACGAGGCAGCGGTAGTCACTGTGGAGGATGATGGGCCGGGTTTCGCCGCAGAGGTAAAAAATGCCATGTTTCAGCAGCGTGTGAAGGGACGAAACTCCAGCGGACATGGGCTCGGTCTGGCGTTCGTGGAAGCGGTGGCGCGAGCGCATGGAGGAACAGTGATGGCTTCGAACCGAGCCGAAGGCGGCGCGCGGCTGGTGATTACCCTGCCGTGCGTGCAGGAGTCGCAGGAGCGGTCCGGACAGGCGGTTGCCGCGGAAATTGGATGATGAGGGGCGATCGGGACGGCGCATACGAGCAGGTGTGGATCATCGGTGAGTTGCGCACTGGGCTTGGGTTGCTGTGCGGATCAAGACGCTTCGAGGGTATCCATGAACGAATCGTCATTCCACCGTAGTCCGAGAGTGCTATCTACTGGATAGAGATCTCGTCTTAACGAGTGGTTGTGGTGTCAAAGATACGGACTCAAGTCGGCCTTGATCGATCGATGCACGCAACATTCGATTTAGATGACCTAGCTGAGGGCCCATTTCGCTTGACAACGTCTTACCTTAACCGCATCGCGATTGCCGTACCTGACCATGATGTTCATCATGCCTTTGTCGGATTCGCGGAGACGATGCTTTTAGACCCGCGGCTGCAAGCAGTTTTCCGCCGCATGTCGAGCCGCGCCGACATTAAGCATCGTTATTCATTTCTTGATCCGCAGGAAAATCCGGACCGATTCTCAACATATGACGCGCATGAGTTCTATCGGCCAGGCAACTTTCCCAACACGGCCCGGCGTATGGAACTCTTTGAACAAAGCGCGCCGGCGCTCATGAAGAAAGCAGTGGACCAACTCGCGCTCAACGAGGAGGAACGCTCTGGAATTACACATGTACTGGTGACCTGCTGCACAGGACTCTATGCGCCGGGTCTGGACTTTGAGATCGTTGAACATCTTGGGCTCTCGCCGAGTGTGGAGCGCACGATGGTTGGATTCATGGGATGCTATGCCGCAATTAATGCGCTGAAGCTGGCGCGGCACATTGTGCGCTCCGAGCCGGAGGCGGGTGTGCTCATGCTGAACCTCGAACTGTGTACGCTGCACTTCCAGGAGACTCGGGATTTGGAGCAGGTGCTCTCCTTCTTGGTCTTCGCCGATGGCGCGGCGGCGAGTCTGATTACCGCGCGAGAGCAGGGCTTGGCATTAGACAGCTTTAGGGCGGTTACGGTCCCAAAGACACGTGGGCTGATCACCTGGAAAATTCGCGGGTTGGGATTCGACATGCTGCTATCGGGACAGGTCCCGGGGGAGTTGGGTCGGGCGCTCCATGAAGGCGAATTGATGGCAGAGCGCGACGACATTGACCTATGGGCGGTGCATCCCGGTGGACGGTCGATTCTGGATGCGGTCGAGAAGGGACTGGAGTTGCCGGTGGATGCGCTGGCAGCGTCGCGCGAAGTGCTGTCGTGTTTTGGCAACATGTCGTCGGCAACGGTGATGTTTGTCTTGCAAAGAATCATGCAGCAAGCGCGTCCGGGCCAGCGTGGGTGTGCCATGTCGTTTGGTCCGGGCCTAACAGCGGAGACGATGCGCTTCCATGTGGTCTAGTGCAAGGATACCTTCCCAGCCGACAGAGCGGTTGTGCGTGGGGCGGTGTAAGTGAGATCAGTGAGTATGAAATGCCTCGGTAAACTAGGAGAGATGAATCGGGTTGTGGCCGCCGCCCTCTTGGCTTACCGTACCCCGTCTAACCGTTTGAGAGGAGAATAATGTCAACGTCCACTCTGCCAGCGCCTCGTGCCGCCAGTTCCAGATTTAAGACGATTCTCTGGGTTTCGCTTGGCCTTACGGCTCTCTTTGTCTTCATCACGTCAGAGGTACTTCTTGTCACCGACTACCCGATGTACCATGCCTATCGCCTGCAGGTTATCGCTGACCGCGGGCTGCTCATCCCGCATACGCTCTGCGGAACCTTTGCTCTATTGGCCGGCCCGCTACAGTTCTCGTCACGTTTTCGACAGCGCCACCTGAAGCTTCATCGCATCCTGGGCCGCATGTACTTCTTCTCAGTCATACTTGGCGCGTTTACGGGGATCGCCCTTGCTGCCGGGCGCCCTGGCCTGCCAGGGACCGCCATGCAAGGGGCCGCCTGGATCATCTGCACTACCGCAGCCGTGGTTGCTGCGCGAAACCGCCAGATCGCTGTACATCGTCAGTGGATGGCCCGTTCCTATGCGGTCACATTTACCTTCGTCTCAAGCCGTGTGCTCAACCTTGTGCCAGCCTACTGGAGCCATCTTGGCGACGTCCTGTCAGCGGTAGGGGTCATCGTCTTCACGCTAGTTTCCATTCTTCTCGTCGACCTTGGTCTCAACTGGCACGAGCTCACAACTCGCCGCGCATAACACTTGCAGATTGCCCTATTTTCCAAAGCTTGTCCCCTCCAACTCTGAGTTGACTACAGGTCCGTATCCGCCCAGCTGTCCAACAATCCTCACCACGGCGGGGTCGTCCCCTTCCAATACCCAGACCATCACATCTTTTGGCTGAAGACCGATCAGTCGCGCAAGCAAGCCTACAAGCCCGCCCAACTCAGGGTGGATGCGAAAAACCGCCGCATGGAGAGTCTGTCCTGCTGCATGAAACGGTTGGTCACCGTCGCGGGAGATCAGCAGCCGGATCAATCGGCCGCCACCGACTGGCACGAGCATACCCACACGAAACTGCGTCGTATTTCGCGGCACATTCAACAGTAATGTTCCTACGAACCCGTTCGCGAGGTCATCGGGCAGGTCGATGCGCTCGCTCTGGACTTGTATCTTGCCATTCCTGTCCGTCGTGCGAGTGGTCGCCGTACCGGTGGCAGCTTCCACTGCAAAGTCGGTTGGTTTCGCAAAAAACGGGCCTTTCTGAACGTGATGATTTCGTACAAGCCGGAACGTGCCTTCCTGCCGATACGTCGTCATCTCATCATCAATCGACCCATCAACGAAGTGATAAGTCAGGCGCATCGTTACTTCATCGCCATCGACCACCTGCCAAAACTCACCACGGGCAAGGATGCTCCCAGACTCGGAGCGCGCAACCATAAACCGGTGCATGGGGCGTTGGATATGCCTCACTGGAATTGGCTCCGCCAGTGCTGTCGTGCCCAAAGTCATCAACACAAAAGCGGTAACAGAGAAATTACGTCGTTCCATCAAATGCCCGTCCTAAGGTTCAAGCTTATGAGACGCGATACACCTCTGAAGGAATCGGCTCTTTCCCGGCCTCAAGATGACGTTTCGTACAGAATGACCTCTCAAACCATTTTCTGGTACGTCTATGAGGTTAGATAGAAGTAGCGCCCTCGCTAAGGATAGATTGAAGGTCCCAAGAAACAGGAGTAACGCATTGCAGGACGAAGTTCTTATCCTAGGTGGCGGAGTGGCGGGTTGTGCCGCTTCAATTGCGCTCGCTCGAAAGGGACGAAGGGTTACGCTGATTGAACGCGAGCCCACGCCGCGCCATAAGGTCTGTGGTGAGTTTCTAAGTGGAGAGGCTCTTGAGGACCTGCATGCGCTGGGTATTGACGTGGCATCGCTTGGGGCCGTGCCCATAAATTACGTTCGGCTGGCCGCGTCGAGACGCGCGGCAGAGGCTCCGCTACCTTTTCCCGCGGCGTCGCTGACGCGCAAGGCGCTCGATACAGCGCTCATCGCCGCAGCCATCTCCGCAGGAGTCCGCGTGGAGCGTGGTCGCAGTATTCAGACGCTCAGGCGACAGAGCGCGAACCTCTGGCGGGCTACGCTCGACGACGGCACCACGTATGAAGCTCCCACCGCCTTCCTGGCCACGGGCAAGCACGATCTGCGCGGCCACGGTCGCCCGAAGGACCCACATCAATGGGTCGGCTTCAAGATGTATTACCGCCTCTCTGCCGCCCAGACAGCTGCCCTCGCGGACGCCTCCGAGTTGACACTCTACGCCGGAGGCTATGGTGGAATCCAACCCGTGGAAAACGGTATTACGAATTTCTGCTGTGTGGTGCAGCGAAAGTATTTTGCACGTGCGGGTCTTCGCTGGGACGCTCTTCTTGCAAAGATGCAGCAGGACTGTCCGCACCTCGCGATGCGGCTGGACGGTGCGGAGCCGCTGCTCGACAAACCGATCACGATCACTCACATCCCGTACGGGTACCTTCGCCGCGCTACGGAGGAGGGTCTTTTCTGCATCGGCGATCAGGCAGCCGTAATCCCCTCGTTCACCGGCGATGGAATATCCATCGCGCTGCATACTGCCCGTCGCGCCGCGGTGGCCTATCTTGCTTCGGAGTCAGCGCCAGTCTTCCAACCAAAGCTGCGCTCCGCCATGCTGTCCCAGATGCGTCTTGCCGAGCTCGCCGCAGATGGCTTGAATAACGCGCTCGCTCGCGCGATACTGCCGTTCTGCCTTAGAGTTTGGCCCGGTGCGATGCGCGCGACCGCCAGGCTGACACGTGTCACCCAGCCAACCACTCTTGTACCAGAGGCGTTCGCAAACTGAATTGAGCCGCGCTGGTAGCAACGCTTCCGGTCGAAATTCTCAAGGGGGAAACCCATGAAATCCTTCGCAGTTCTCGCTATAGCTGTCGTGCTGGCTCCGGCTGCACTCGCACAACACCAGACCTTTGTCGTCAACCCCGATGCGAGCGACGTTAAGATGAAGCTGAATACGACCCACGAGATTGTGAACGGCGTCTTCCATGTGCAATCCGGATCAATCGATTTTGACCGAAACGGGACTCATATCTCCGGGACGATTATCGTCGCAGCGGGCAGCGGCAAGACCGGAAATGACAGCCGCGACAAGAAGATGAACAAAGACATTCTCAAAGCGGACCAGTTCGCTACTGTCTCTTTCGCCCCCAAAACGTACACTGGACCGCTTGTCGCTTCGGGTGACTCGACCATCCAGGTCAGTGGAGTGTTCACTTTGCTTGGAACTCCACATGACCTAACGATTCCACTGGAGATCCACATGGAAGGAACGAAGGCAACAGCGAAGGCGCACTTCGTCATTCCGTATGTGCAATGGGGTCTCAAGAACCCGAGCTTCCTGATCTGGAAGGCTGAGAACGACGTGACGATTGATCTAAATCTCGTCGGCCAGATTTCCAATTAGCAGCTGCTCGTTTCGGGCCGCCACAAGGGCATTTCGACAACTCGAGCCATAGTATCGAAGTGTCCGACAGCGATGTTGGCAGAAATTGCTATCGCTTCACCGCGAGACGCCAGGCGACTTCTATGAAGACAAACTGCTCTCCCCGTGCCGCTGCGGCGTGAAGGGACAATTTCCCCGAAACGGGGCGCTCTCAGCGGGTCGACGCAACACTTGCATGGAGTTTACTAGCAGGAGTTCCAACCAATATCGGGCGATGCCGATTGCTGATAAAGGCCAATGCACTCATTGAGGGCTCTCAGAGAGTCGGCAGAATCGACGTTCCTGAAAACGGGGTTTCCGGCAGCTACAACGTTGTGCCCCGCGCCAGCCTTCTATCAATGAGTGATCTAGCATCAACGTGGAAAACCGCGCGCTTCACTGACGAAAAGCACGTTTGCCAGTACTTATCCAATCGGGGGCGTGTAAACGGAGATCAATGAGTGATATGGCCTGTTTTCGTCAGTTGAACATCCCATCCGCCGGGGTCAGCGCGGAATAGAACGGATTCGGCAGGTACACGGGCTTAGATGTTGCCGAACTGATGTTCTTTTCACCGACGGGAGATGCAGTCGTGCTGGGCTCCAATTCGGTTGAAGATGCGGTTAGAGGATGTCACGCAAGATGAGTTCTACCTTTCGACTCTCGACGCCCAAACCCATTTCCAAAGTAAGGCGCGTGCCTGCCGATTGGTGAAACAAGGCATATAGCGCTGGCCCAGTGAAGTACTCTGAGCCGAATCCGTTCATTGTGCTGATCGAGTCTCCCGACTTGATGTTTGCCTCGGCGGCGGGGCTGCCCGGATCGCAGGAGATGACAATCCAGCCTGAACCTTTGACTTTCACGTGCAGTCCGGTCCGGTTGTACGGAGTTGGCTGTCCATAGAGATGATTCTTTTCAAAGAATATCTGCTGATGCTGGTAGTCGAAGGTCAGATTGAATTGCTTCAACAGTGCGAGCCCAACATTCCCAGACACGTACCGATTGGCGTCATACCCGCTCTTCTGGCGGGAGAGCGAGGCAAGCGGATGAAGCGACTCTAGGGCGGGGCGTCCATCCTGGCCGAAGAGCGCCACAATTCCAGCTCGCGCCATCGTCCCGTAGGTTCCTCCGCCCACCGCACTGCCGCCGTAGGGAATGGTCGAACGGTAGCGTTCATACAGGCTATAACGTTTCGCAAACGGTGCCAGCAGAAGCAGAGAGCCATTGTCTCCTGTGTCGATGGTGAATGTACCAGCCATACCGTCGACCGCGCCGTAGACCTCCGGCTGATTACTCTGAAAGTGAAAAGGAATCGCTATACCGCTGCCCGAGTAGGCAAAGTATGAAGGATCGGTGATGGTCATCAGCATCTTATCGAAGTCAAAGCGGATGACAAAGCGTTGCAGCAGTTCCGAGCCGACGATCATCTTGTTTGGCTCTTCTGGAAAAACGTCGAATACGCGCACGTGTTGCTGGCTAAGGCGAATGCCTCCAATCCCTATGGAGTCGACTACTGCGCGCCCGGAGGTTACGGAACCTTCTCCGCCGCCGTACGTCTGATTGGTTCCCTGAGCCTTCAACGAAAGCTGGGCTGCAACAGAAGGACCAAGAATGAAGCCGCCCCCGGAATCGAACTCCGCCGGGAAAGGGCCTTTCCCATTCACGGTAACGGAAACAATTATTTCGTTGTCTGCGGTCAGTTCGAAAGGAATCGTGCAGGAGTGCTCACCCGCTGGAAAGCTGGAGTCCGCCGCAGGCCTTGCGGGTAATGAAAAGGTGTTCTCTGTAGGCATTTCGAAATCGACCGAACCGATGGTCTGGATGTCGTACTGTTCCGGTTTGTCACTTGCTCGGCCCTGTTCGATCCGGAACGGCAGTTTGATGCCATGCACCTCGCGGTAATCCAAGAGGCGCGTAACAACCACAGCTTCGGCCTCCTGCTCGATAAAGCGATCCAAGAGCTTCGTTTTCTGATCGATCCAGATTGTAAATGGGCGTCCAGCAGCAGGCGTGATGCTGACGATGTAGAACGTGCGCGAACCCTCGTGCTCTTCCCCCAGGCTTTGCATTGTCGAGGCGAGACGGTCGGGGTACCAGAAAGCGCGAGCCACTCGGTAAGAGAGGTCCACGGCTCCTAGACGCGAGTCCTCATCCCCCATCAGATAACTTGATCCGTCCCTTGTAGTTATCCAGGTTGATACACCATCGAAACCCTCAGCTCCCGATGAAAGGGATGATGCTGACCGTGTGAGGTACCGTCCAGTCGCAACATCGTCCCACTCTTCGGTAGTTCGGCTCAGTCCACCGTGAATCGCTGTGCCGCGAAAGTGGAGAGCGCGGATGCTGTCCCAGGCGCTTCCGCCTGAAGCTGCTTTGACTTGTGCCATCAGGGAAGGGGCATCTGAAAGGTCCGATGCAGGGGTCTCCTGTGCCTTTGACACCGCGAAGCTGGCGGCAACGGTAAGCGCAAGCCCTGTCTTCCATGCGAACTCCAACATCCGAAGTCCTCTCCCGTGATGGCACTGCTCGGTTACGTTTGTTCCCTTAACATAGTGACAAACAACCTGGTCTGGAGTCTTTCCTTGAACCAGCATCATTTGCATTGGATTAGCATTCACGAATTGTGGGAGGAATCAGGGTGCACGAACTTCGAATCGGCTGTTACCCAGCACGTGGTGCGATGGCTCCGCACCTGCATGAGACGAGTTCTTTTACAGTCGTCCTGGAAGGATCCTATGAGGAGCGTATCCAGGGCCGGAGCGTAGAGCACCGGCCAGGGTCGATGCTGTTCTACCCTGCAGGGGAGAACCATTCCCAACAGTTCGGACGTGAAGGATCGCGCAAGCTGATCTTCACTCCTAACGCTTCATGGCTGGGCTTTCTCACGGAGACAAGAGTGAACCTGTCTCAGGCTCCCTTCGTTTGTGCTACGACGATTACCCAGTTTGCGAACCGCATCGTCGATGAGATGCGCGTCGAAGATCCCTTTGCACCGATGGCAATTGAGGGATACCTTCTGGAGTTGATCGCAACGTTCGGCCGCATTCTTGACGCTGGAAGCCGAGAGCAGGGCATTCCCACTTGGCTAAAGCAGTGCCGCGAGAAGCTTGAAGATGAACCCGAGGTCGCGATCACCCACGAAGAATTAGCTTTGAAAGCCGGAAGACATCCTGTCCATCTCGCGAAAGCTTTCCGTAAAGCGTATGGAGAGACGATTGGGGAATGTCAGCGCCGACTTCGCTTAAGCAAAGCCCAAATGCTCCTCCGACAGAATAGGCCGCTTGCAGATATATCTCTGGAGTGTGGGTTTTCAAACCAGGCCCACTTCTCACGTTCCTTCAAATGCACGTTCGGGATTGCACCTTCACAATATAAGGCTGGACTCCACAGTGACATCCGGAAGGAATCCAGCTGTCGACTCAATTGGTGCTAGATCGCCAATGCGCTCATACACGTCGGATTGGTAACGGGAAGTCGGCCAGTGTCCCGGAATCTCATCGAGGAGGGGCCAGATCATCCGACACTGGCACATTTATCAGGACTAACTTAGTCGCTCATTGTTCACTAAGCGCTGCACACGGCTTTTCACCTCATCTCGTATTGCCCGGACCTCCGCCAACGGAAGACCCTTCGGGTCGGGAAGCGGCCAATCATCTCTTCGTAGACCTGGAACGTAGGGGCACTTATCTCCGCAGCCCATCGTGATCAGGAGCTGGGCACCCGTCGCCAGGTCCTCCGTCAGCTTCTGTGGCTTCGCACCGCTGAGGTCGATGCCGATCTCCTGCATCACTGCTATGACTTCGGGATGGACACGCTCGCCCGGCTCCGTACCGGCTGATACGGCCTCGGCTTTATCAGGAACGGCAAGCTGATTGAAGAACGCTGCCGCCATCTGGGAGCGTCCCGCGTTATGTACGCAGGCAAAGATTACCTTAAGCACGTCACCTCCTCAGCTTATGAGCAGCAGCCGGGCGGGCAGCATGGCGCACCGGCAGAAGTGGCCTGTGGTTTGATCGCATACACCTTCACGCTTGCCGCCGCTGCATTCACGTCGTACTGGTTAAGAAGGCCCGAAAGCTCCTCGTGCAGCGTAGCCGACCGCGCATCAAGTGCGGGACTGCAGCAAGAGTCCTCATCCATCGCGGGAGAGCAGCAGCCGGATTGATTTTCTACCTTCGCGTAGGCGTTTAGGTCTGAGCCGCTATCTACAATCTCCACATGCTCGAATCCGGCAGCCAGCAGCCCGGAGCGATAATCATCGATCCTGATGGCGCCCCCAATACAGCCAACATAGGCAGCCATGCTCTTGGCGATAGCTTCGGGTAGCTCACCCTTGAGCGCGATATCACTGACGGCGAGGCGTCCGCCGGGCTTGAGTATGCGAGCAATCTCCCGGAAGACGGCAGGCTTATCCGGCGCGAGGTTGAGCACACAATTGGAGATGACGCAATCGACCGAGGCATCCGGCAAAGGGATGCTGTCGATGGTGGACTGGTGGAACTCGACATTGGTGTACCCGCCGGCCTCCGCATTCGCCCTCGCCCGCATAATCATGGACGGTGTCATGTCGATACCAATGGCCTTACCCTCCGGCCCCACCATCTTCGCAGCCAGAAAGACATCGAGGCCGCCGCCAGAGCCGAGGTCTACGACAACCTCACCGGGTCGAAGGTGCGCCGTCGCCGTGGGATTGCCGCACGATAAACCCATGTTCGCCTCTGCGGGGACCGACGTTAGCTCCTCTGCCGAGTAGCCGAAAGCCTCAGCCACCGACTTCACGCCTGCATCCTTGCTCGAAAGAGTACTCTCCGCAACCGCGCCATACTTCGACCGCACCGAATCAAGAATTTCTTCTGCCATGCCATCACCTCCCGGCAACACATTCGCCAAGGTGAATATATGTCTTGCATTCGTATTCGTCAAGGCATATATATTACGTATGGCTCGGACAGCTCAATTCGATATGCAACAGTTCTTTCAGGCACTGGGAGATAACACCCGCCTTCGTTTGTTGAATCTCATGGGTGAGCAAGAGGTTTGCGTCTGTTACTTCGTGGAGATCCTGGGCGCGCCTCAACCGAAGATCTCCCGCCATCTCGCATATCTGCGGAACGCCGGGATCGTATCCGCACGACGCGAAGGCAAGTGGATGCACTATCGCATCGTCATGCCGCCGCACATCGGAGCAACGCAGATACTCCGGCAGACGCTTGAGTGGTTGAAGGAAGACAAGACAATGCAGGGCGACCGTGCGCGACTCTCGAAGGCTTGCTGCTCGCCTGCAAAGTACGATCTGGACGGTGCCCCACTTCCTGCTACGGTCGAGTGCGAGGTCTGCCAGTGAGCGTCACGACACAGGTTCCCGTCTGCGCTCCGGCCGAACGAAAGAAGCTTTCTTTTCTGGACCGCTTCCTCACTCTCTGGATATTCCTTGCGATGGCCGTGGGAGTGGGCATCGGACATTTTGTCCCCGGCTCTGCTGCGTTCGTGAACCATTTTCAGGTAGGCACAACGAACATCCCGATCGCCATCGGGTTGATCGTGATGATGTTCCCGCCGCTGGCGAAGGTGCGTTATGAAAAGCTGGGCGAGGTCTTCCGCAACAAGCGAGTGCTAGGGCTGTCACTCGTGCAGAACTGGCTCATAGGGCCGTTGTTGATGTTCTTCCTTGCTGTAATCTTCCTACGCAAGGAACCCGCCTACATGCGCGGCTTGATCCTTATCGGCATTGCCCGCTGCATTGCGATGGTAATGGTATGGAATGAGCTCGCCGAGGGGGATACAGATTACGTCGCCGGGCTCGTGGCCATCAACAGCATCTTTCAGGTGCTTTTCTACAGCCTTTATGCGTGGGTGTTCCTTACGATCCTGCCGAAATGGCTAGGGCTTCAAGGCAGCATCGTGCACGTCGGCATCGGCCAGATTGCGAAAAGCGTCGGCTTGTATCTTGGCCTGCCGTTCGCTGCAGGCTTTGTGACGCGCTATGCGCTCATAAGTGCCAAAGGTGAAGAGTGGTATCGCACCCGCTTCATCCCGCGGATTAGTCCGCTCACGCTGATCGCGTTGCTCTTCACCATTCTCGTGATGTTCTCCCTCAAAGGCGACTTGATCGTCCGCCTGCCCCTAGACGTGGTCAGGATCGCCATACCGTTGGTGGTCTACTTCCTGGTCATGTTTCTGGTCAGCTTCTGGATGGGGAAACACCTGGGCGCAGACTACGCGCAGTCCGCCACGCTGTCCTTCACCGCTGCCGGGAATAACTTCGAGCTGGCCATCGCCGTTGCGGTCGCCGTATTTGGTTTGAACTCCGGGGAGGCCTTCGTCGGAGTCGTTGGACCACTGATCGAGGTCCCGGCCCTCATCGGCTTGGTAAACGTCGCCTTCTGGCTGCGCCGCAGACTCTTTAGCGATTCCTTCGAAAATGAGGCCCGACGAGTGGACTTGTGATCGCTAATCCTGGTGCCGCGAAATCTCGACTGGTGTGAACAGGCCAAGTCACTCATCCAGAATCGGCTTGCAGGTTCTGCGAGGGATCAGTAATGAAAAACACGGACATAGGAAGCGTTATTGCACCCAGCTTCTCAGCAGCGTCTCGCTTGGCTCCAACCGGAGAACTGAATCGGTGAGTGACTGTTCGCCTACAGGTCGCTCAGCGAAAAAGTTGCTGGGGCGGACACAATACGGACACATTTTGGGCACCGAAACGTACCATTCAGCACCAGAAGGTACAACAACTCCGAAACCAAAGTCTCGCAACATCAACAGCTTAGACGGATTCTAAACCCGCTTAGCGGATTGGAAGGCGGCCCTGAAAAGGTTGGCGTCTTGCATTGATCGCAGCTGGATCGTGAACCATAGCTATGCCGCGGGGCGAAGCACAAGCCCCGCAATTGCGACGCGTAGAGGTGTGTAATGGAATGTGGTGGCCAGAGACGGGATCGAACCGCCGACGCCGGCCTTTTCAGGGCTGCCTTCCAAGTATGCTAAGCGGTTTAGGCTCAATGGAAGTTGTTGATGGGATGGGTGTTACGGGAAATTGTTTTGGGCCTGGATGGGACCATTTGGGCTCATTTCGCTTCCTCTGTGTACGCTATTTGTACGTCGACCCAGTGTTTAGGAGGCGTTCTGTAGTCCTGGGCCGAGGCGAATCCCCCTGGGAATTCGGTGGTGATTGGTTGCCGGGACGGCGGCGATAGGCTTTCAACCTCTCCGATTTGGCCGGGCTCCTAATCCGAATTGGACGGACCGCTAATCCGGATTAGACGCTACAATAATCCGAGATGGTCGATGCTAATTTCCAATTCGTTCAGAGATTCGCAGCACGACGTGTGGCCACGGCCCTCACTGACACTCCCGTGGTTATGCTGATAGGACCACGACAGTGCGGCAAGACGACGCTTGTCCAACAGTTCGCCGATAAGGACCGCGAGTATGTGACCTTGGATGACGACACGGTGCTTGAAGCCGCTCGCAACGACCCAGCTGGCTTTGTCCGGGGATTCGATCTGGTCACCATCGACGAAGTGCAAAGAGCCCCGGAACTTCTGAGAGCCATCAAGAGATCCGTTGATAACGACCGCAGAGCAGGCCGTTTCCTGCTGACGGGATCTGCCAACATTCTCACTCTTCCTCAAGTGTCCGAGAGCCTTGCAGGCCGCATGGAAATCGTAAACCTGATGCCGATTTCCAGAGCCGAAATACTCGGCAAAGAGCCCAGCTTCCTGAAGATGGCATTCAATGGCAAGTTGGTGAAGCCAGGGCCGGATATCGAAGGCGATCAGCTTGTCCATGCGGTGCTAGTAGGCGGCTACCCGGAGATGCTGCGAAGAGAAGACTTTCGGCGACGTCAGGCTTGGGCTCGCGACTATGTGAAGGCGATCGTACAGAGGGATGTGCGGGATATTGCGGAAGTAGAGAAGCTGGATCAGTTGCCGCGCCTGCTCCAGGTACTTGCCCACCAGTCCGGGCAGCTTACCAACTTCACTCAAATCGGCGGACAGATCGGGATGGACGACAAGACGACGAGAAAATACACCGGCATCCTTGAACAGCTCTTTCTCGTGCAGCGGGTCTCCCCGTGGTTCCGCAATGAACTGAAGAGACTGATCAAGACCCCTAAACTGCATTTTGTCGACTCTGGGTTGCTTGCCACCTTGCTGGCATTGACTACTGAGCAGATAGCAAAGGACCGCTCAACGTTTGGTGCGTTGCTGGAAACATTTGTATTTGCCGAAGTCATGAAGCAGATCACATGGTCCGACGAAGGCTATACGCTCCATCACTATCGGGATAAGGATCAGGATGAGATTGACATCGTCGTAGAGGATGAACACGGCGCACTAGTCGGTGTTGAGGTCAAAGCAAGCGCAACCGTCCATGCGAGCGACTTCAAAGGGATCAGGAAGCTGTTGGACATTTGTGGTGATGACCTGAAAGTTGGAATCGTAATGTACGACGGAACGAAGGTGGTCCCTTTCGGGGACCGCCTATTCGCCGCTCCTATATCTTGCCTGTGGGCTTGACGCCTCCATGCCATGGAACTTGCAAAACGCTAAGTTATCGACAGTAAGTACACTTTCTTCCTTGGTATGCGGCTGCTGTTTACCGGCGACAACCCGAATCAGTGAGACTGCAAAAAGACCAGCAAACAAACGAAGACCAAGCATTCTTCCCTTTCAATAGCGTGTTCTCTAGCTTCCGGCGCGCCAAGTCAAATG